>LXNJ01000006.1_pt1 | contig 131476 bp, 117 predicted proteins | sample 809081 | NCBI WGS metagenome assembly LXNJ01 (sample SAMN04870510, study PRJNA318959) | sponge metagenome | biome: sponge; feature: marine sponge reef; material: water | host: Petrosia ficiformis | place: Greece: Milos, Mediterranean Sea | collected 2013-05-29 | depth 5-7 m
CCATTGCGCAAGATTCCCCACTGCTGCCTCCCGCAGGAGTCTGGGCCGTGTCTCAGTCCCAGTGTGGCTGATCGTCCTCTCAGACCAGCTACCCGTCGAAGCCTTGGTGAGCCGTTACCTCACCAACTAGCTGATAGGCCGCGAGACCCTCCCGAAGCACCGGAGCATTTCCTCGTCGCGGCATGCGCCGCAACGGGGATATCGGGTATTAGCCACAGTTTCCCGTGGTTGTCCCCGTCTTCGGGGCAGGTTCCTCACGTGTTACTCACCCGTTCGCCACTAGATGCCCGAAGGCATCTCGTTCGACTTGCATGTGTTAGGCCCGCCGCCAGCGTTCGTCCTGAGCCAGGATCAAACTCTCCGTCGACATCTCGGGCCCGCGGCGGCGAACCGCCTCGAACCGTCGATTCTGTGCTGCGTCCGTGTTATTCCTTGCACGTCCGCAGCTTGGAGAGCCGGACGAGGGTGCCTACCCACGTCCGACAATCCGGAATTGTTGGGTAGGCCGCGCCGGACAAGGAATCCGACGAGGCCACCCGCACTGGCATTCGTCTTCTCTTCCGTTTTCAAGGAGCGCACCGGTCGCCGCAGCCCGCAGGGGCGCGAACGACACATTTGAGGTTGCGTCCTCCCTCCGCCTCGCTGTCTCGCCGGTCCGGTCTGCGGCCGTCCAGCGCGTTCCGAGTGCGAAGGTGGGCGGCCATCGTAACCGCCTGGAGCCGCTACCGCAACCACCGTCGCGGTCTCCGGGCCGGCGCTCGGATCGCATCGGCAAGCGCTGTGCTGCAACGTGGATTGCGGTCTCCGCCGGAATGACGGAAGCGGGGCCTAGGGCTCGACGACGATGAGGCGGCGCTCGCGGCGACCGCGCTGCAGCAGCAGGTAGCGCCCGTCGATCAGCCACCCGGGCGCAACGTCGCTCTGCGCAACCCGGGTGCGGTTGACCGAGACGGCGGACTGGCCGAGTTGGCGCCGGGCATCGCCACGCGACGAGCACAGACCCGAGGCGACCAGCAGCCCCACCAGGGCTTCGGATCCCGCCAGAGCGTCCGCGCCCACACGGGTCTCGGCCACGATGCCCGCCAGGGCGCCCAGCATCTCCCCGCTGAGCGCGGCGGTGCCGTAGAGGGCCTCGGCGGCGAGGTTGGCCCGGGCGACAGCCCCGGCGCCATGCACGAACTCCGTGACCTCGTCGGCCAGCCGCCGCTGGGCCAGGCGCCGTTCGGGCGCCGCCTCGTGCTCGGCGGCGATCTCGCGCACCTCGGGCATGGGCAGCAGCGTGAGTTGCGCCAGCAGGCGTTCCACGTCGGCGTCGTCGCTGCGCAGCAGGTACTGGTGCAGATCGAACGGCAGCGTGCGGGCTCCGTCCAGCCAGACGGTTCCCTCGGCGGTCTTGCCGAACTTCTGACCGTCGGCGCGGGTCAGCAGCGGCCACGTCAAGCCGTGCGCCGCGCCGCCGGAGCGGCGGCGGATCAGATCGACGCCGGCCACGATGTTGCCCCACTGGTCGGAGCCGCCCACCTGCAGCCGGCAGCCACGCTCGCTGTGGAGCCACCAGAAGTCGAAGGCCTGCAGGAGCATGTAGCTGAACTCGGTGTAGGAGATGCCCTGCTCGCCGGCGAGGCGGCTACGCACCGACTCGCGGGCCAGCATCTGGCTCACCGTGACGTGCTTGCCCACATCGCGCAGGAACTCGATGATGCCGACCGGGGCCGTCCAGTCGTGATTGTTGACCACATCAGCCTCCGCCACGCCGGCGAAGGCTGCGTACTGGCTGCGGATCGACGCCACGTTCGCCGCGAGAGTCTCGGCGTCCAGCAGGTTGCGCTCATCGGAGCGACCGCTGGGATCGCCGACCATTCCCGTGGCGCCACCCACGAGGGCCAGCGGCCTGTGCCCGGCCTCGGCGAAACGCCGCAGCACCAGGACACCGATGAGGTTGCCGAGATGCAGGCTGGCGGCCGACGGGTCGATCCCCAGGTAGAGCACGGCGGGGGCCTCCGCCAGCAGCGACCTCAGCGCTGCCGGATCGGTCGTGTCGTGAACGAGCCCCCGCTCGGCGAGGTCGTCCAGCACCTCTGCGCCGCGCCTCGATGCCTGCCTGGTCATGCCTCTCGCCGTCCCGTCCTGTGTGTCGGTGCCGTCCCGGTGACGTGCCGCGCCGCCTCGGGGAGCGCCGGGGCGACACCGCCGAGGATCGTGCGCCCGAGTCTGCCGCCGGATTCGTGGAGTCGGTCGTTGCCGTGGCGCGCCGGGCGTGCTCTCCTAGGCTCTGAACGTCGCCGTGTCTCCCATTCTCGCACGCCGCCGCGCCGCCCTGCGCCTGGGCTCGGTGGTCCTCGCCGTCTCCCTGGCCACCGGAGCCTGCACCTACGAGACGCGCGACCTCCAGGTGTCGCTGCCGGCCACGGCGCAGTCCTCGTTCATCTACGACGCCGAGGGGCGGCTCATCACCACCTTCCGCGGCGAGCAGCACAGGCGGAGCCTGGACTCCCTCGACGAGGCGCCGCGCATCCTGCAGGACGCGGTCGTGGCGATCGAGGACGAACGCTTCTGGCAGCACCAGGGCGTGGACGTGCGGGCGCTGCTGCGTGCGGCCCGCTCCAACATCGCCGTCGACGGCGTCTTCCAGGGCGGGTCCACGATCACGCAACAGTACGTGGGCCGCGCCTTCCTGGACCGCACCGAGATCACGGTCAGCCGCAAGATCTCCGAGATCGCCCTGGCGCTGCAACTCGAGCGTGCCTACACGAAGGAGTTCATCCTCCTGCAGTACCTGAACACCGTGAACTTCGGCGAGGGCGCCTACGGGGTGCTGACCGCGGCCCGGGAGTACTTCGACAAGGAACTCGATGAACTGACGCTCGCCGAGTCGGCCCTGCTGGCTGGGCTCATCCAGGCGCCGTCCGCCCGCAACCCCTACGAGAACAGGCCCTCGGCCATCCAGCGACGCGAGGCGGTGCTCGAGCGGATGCTCGCCAACGACTGGATCACCGACAAGGAGTTCGAGCAGGCCCGCACCGAGCCGCTACGGCTGGCGCCCCGCGTCGCCACGCTCGAGGAGGAGTACGAGTACGGGTACTTCGTGGAGGAGGTGAGGCAGTGGATCCTCACCGATCAGCGCTTCGGGTCGACCCCCGAGGAGCGGGTGCAACTGCTGTTCGAGGGGGGGCTGCACATCTACACCACGCTGAGGCCCGACGTGCAGCGCAGCGCCGAGGCCGCACTGGCCACGATCCTGCCCTGGGAGGGCGGCCCCTCGGCGGCGATCGTGGTGATCCGCAACGACACCGGACACGTGGAGGCGATGGTGGGTGGGCGCGACTTCTTCGGCGAGGCGGCCTCGGCCCGGTTCAACCTCGCCACCCAGGGCGGTCGCCAGCCGGGGTCCGGGTTCAAACCGTTCGTGCTGACCGCCGCCCTGGAGCAGGGCATCCAGATGAGCGCCCTGTACCCGGCACCCGCGGCGATCGAGCTTCCCATCCCGGGGCTGGAGCAGACCTGGGAGGTCAGCAACTTCTCCGACGTCGGGGGCGGCGGGCTCCTGACCCTGCGCGAGGCGCTGGTGCGGTCCATCAACACGGTGTATGCCCAGCTCATGGCGGAGGTGACGCCGGAGGCCGGCGTGGGCATGGCGCAGCGTCTGGGGGTGGCGTCACCGCTGCAGCCGGTGCTGGCCGCCGTGCTGGGAAGCGAGGACGTGACCGTGCTGGACATGGCCGTGGCGTACTCCACGCTCGCCCGGCGAGGTATCTACGTGCGCCCGACCATGGTCACGCGGGTCACCCGCTTGGACGGCACCGTGCTGTACGAGCACGAGCCGCACTCGACGCGGGTGCTGGACAGCCGGATCGCCGACGAGATGACCGACGTGATGACCGAGGTCGTGGAAGCCGGGACCGGCCGGCGGGCCGCCCTTGTGGGCCGGCAGGTGGCGGGCAAGACCGGGACGGCGGAGAACTTCGTGGACGCCGGGTTCACCGGCTACACGCCCCAGTACACGACGGCCGTGTGGGTGGGATTCCCGGACGCGCAGATCCCGATGGAGCCGCCCACCACCGAGCGCGACGTGACCGGCGGCTCGTACCCGGCGGAGATCTTCCAGCTGGTGATGGCCGACATCCACGAGGGGCTGGGGCCCCGGCCGTTCGCCGCCAGCGTGCCCACGACGACGACCACCCAGTATCCGCCCGTCGTGGAGGTACCGTCGGTGATCGACCTGCCGCGGGAGGAGGCCGAGAACGCCATCGAGGAGGCCTATCTGGATGTCCGGGTGTCGGAGGTTGTGCGTGCGGGCGTGGAGCCGGGCACCGTCGTGAACCAGATCCCGCGGGCCACGGAATTGGCCTCCGGCGGCAGCGCGGTGATCATCGAGGTGGTCGTCGAGCCGCCCGTACCCCAGCCCGCGCCGCAGCCGGCCGAGGTGCCCGAGGGTGAGGAGTCCGGTACAGAGCAGCGGAGCGAGGACGAGGGACAACCGCCCGGCGACGGGCAGAACGACGCGGAGGCGGATCAGTGATGAGTTCCTACCAGCGCCGAGAGGCTCAGCATTGGCTCGACTCGATGCGCGGCGTCGACGATCCCGGCGGTGGTGACGGACCCGGCAGGAAACCCGGATGGCTGCCGAAGGGCCGCGCCGGGGCGTCGGCGGCCATCGTGGCACTGCTGGTGATGGCCGGGTTCTGGATCTGGGCCTTCTCGCCGCTGGCGCCGAGCGGCCATCCCGACGTGCTCAACAACGTCGTCTTCACCCACGATGCCGAGGACATCTGCAGCGACGCCGTGCGTGCCGCCAACCGCCTGCCCGGAGCGGCCGAGGCGACCGGACCGGAGGACCGGGCGACCCAGATCGTGGCGACCACCCTGCTCTTCGAGGAGATGGTGACCGAACTGCGGGCCGAGGCCGACGACGTGGCGGGATCGGACGGCGAGCTCGTGGACGCCTGGCTCGGCGACTGGGACACCTACCTGGACGACCGACGCGCCTACGCCGAGACTCTGGCCGGTGGCAGCGACCCGCCGTTCACCGTGACCGCCCGCGACGGCGAGGCCGTGACGGGCTACATCGACATCTTCGCCGAGATCAACAACATGCCGAGTTGCAGAACGCCCGGGGACGTCTGAGCCGCGCGGGCTAGGTCTCGACCTGGCCGGAGAGATAGAGCCGGTCGAGGTCCGGGCCCAGCTTCTCGCCGCGGGCGATGCGGGCGGCGAGGGTGCGCTTGATGGCCGCGCTGAGCGCGCCGATCCGGAGCAGCCGCCGGGCGCCGTCGAGGTCGTTCCGGTCCACGTTCACGATGCGGCCGGCCTCGGCGACGGTGCAGTCGTGCGACGTGTCCCGCTCCACGAGACGCATCTCGTCGCCGGCGACCACATCGCCCTCGCGCAGCACGCGCATGAGGTATCCGGTGAACCCCGTCTCCTGCACCACGATCGAGATGTCCTTGCGGCCGTAGCGGGCGGCGATCTTGTAGCAGGGCGACCGCGGCTCGGTGACCTGCACGGTGCAGGACCCGACCTCGAACGTGTCGCCGATATGCACCTCGGCCTCGGTCAACCCCTCCACGGTGAGGTTCTCGGCGAACGCCCCGGCGTCGGGGATGTCGACGCCTAGTTCACGCCAGAACGGGTAGTGGTCGCGCGAATAGACCAGCACGGCGCCGTCCTCGCCGCCGTGGCCCCCGTAGGCGTGCTCGTCACCCTCGACCCCCAGACTGTGGAGGCGCGCTCGCCCCTCGACGGCCCGCTTGACGAAGGCGCTGGCGATGGCCCGCCCGCTGGAGTCCAACTCGCCGATCCGACCGACGCAGACGGCCGCCACCTCGCCTCGAAGATCGGAGATCACACGCTCAACCTAGCGCCAGGCACCCCACGAGAGGTCCGGCCGCCGGCGGCGGGCTGGATTCAGCGGGGTGTGCGGGAGACGTTGGGATCGCCGGGGAGGTACCAGCGCCAGGGGCGATCGGTGGCCGCGGTGATGCCGATGCGGGGGCTCGTGGCCTGACGGAGCGGGACGGCATCGCCGCTAACGAGCACGACGGGCGAGTCGGGATCGAGGAGGTCGGCCCCGTTGTGGTTGCCGGCGATGCCGAGGGCCGCGGTGAGCTTGGCCGGGCCGCTGCAGAGGTCGCGCTCCCGGCGCGCCCTGGGGCGGTCGGCCCACATGCCCTCGGTGCCCCCCACCGGCGCCAGGGCGCGGACGAGCACGGCGCCGCAGTGCCCATCCGGCTCGCAGACCACGTTGGCGCACCAGTGCATCCCGTAGGTGAAGTACACGTACAGGTGTCCCGGCGGGCCGAACATGACCGCGTTGCGCGGTGTGCGGCCCCGGTGGCCGTGGCTGGCCGGGTCATCAGCGCCGCCGTAGGCCTCCACCTCCACGATGCGCCCCGCCCGGTCGCCGCACGCCAGCACCAGGCCGAGCAGTTCGGGCGCGACGGTCGTGACCGGCCGCTCGAAGAAGGCGCGATCGAGACGGTGGCTCACGCTCCGGGGGCGTCGAGGGCGTCGAGGGCGTCGAGGCGGGCCGTGTCGGCGGCCAACCGGGCGGCGAAGCGCCGGCGCTGGACGGCCACCGGCCCGGCCCCGCCGCCTCCCGGGCTCGTGCGGCGCGCCAGCGATCCGCCCGGCTGGAGGATCTCGTCGGCTTCGGGGCCGACCTCGGCGGCCGCCAGATCGGCGAACGCCCCCTCCCCCGCCAGGGCGGCGCGCACGACCCCGGCGATGCGCTCGTGCGCCGTGCGGAATGGCACGCCACGACTCACCAGAACCTCCGCCAGGTCGGTGGCCGCCAGGAACGGATCGTCGGCGGCCTCCTGCATGCGCGCCGCGTCGAACGTGGCCGTTCGCAGCAAGCCGGCCAGGGCGGCCAGCGCCCCCTGCACGTGCGCGACGGAGTCGAAGAGCGGTTCCTTGTCCTCCTGCAGGTCGCGGTTGTAGGCCAGCGGCAGGCCCTTGAGGGTTGCCAGTAGGCCGGTGAGATTGCCGATGAGCCGGCCGGCACGGGCCCTCGCCAGCTCGGCGACATCGGGGTTCTTCTTCTGCGGCATCATCGAGCTGCCCGTGGCCCAGGCGTCGTCGAGGCGCAGGAAGCCGACCTCCTCGCTGGCCCACCAGACGATCTCCTCGCCCAGTCGCGACAGGTGCACGCCGATGAGGGCGAGCACGAAGAGGCTCTCGGCCACGAAGTCGCGGTCTCCGGTGGCGTCGAGGGAATTCTCGAAGCGGCCGGCGAAACCCAGGTCGGCGGCGGTGGCGTCGGGATCGATGGGCAGCGACGTGCCCGCCGAGGCTCCGGCACCGAGGGGCGACACGTCGGCGCGCCTGCGGGCGTCCAGCAGCCGGTCGACGTCGCGGGCGAGCGCCCAGCCGTGGGCCAGCAGGTGGTGCGCCAGCAGCACGGGCTGGGCGCGCTGCAGGTGCGTGTAGGCCGGTAGCCGGGCGTCACCGGCCCCGACGGCGCGCTCGGCGAGCACCTCCTGCAGGGCCAGCACGCCGCGGGCAACCGTGGCCAGCTCGCGCTTGGCGAACAGGCGCAGGTCGCACGCCACCTGATCGTTGCGGCTGCGGGCGGTGTGCAGCTTCGCACCGGCGGCGCCGGCCAGCTCGGTGACGCGGCGCTCCACGGCGGTGTGGATGTCCTCGTCGCCGGCCGCGAAGACGAACTCGCCGGCGGCCAACTCGGCCGCCGTGCGGTCGAGCGCCTCGGCGACGGCGGTGCCCTCGGACTCGCTGAGCAGACCGGCGCGCACCAGGCCGCGCACGTGGGCGTGCGAGGCGGCGATGTCATCGGCCGCCAGCCGCTTGTCGTAGGACAGGCTGACCGTGTATGCCATGAGCTCGGCAGCGGGCGCCGCCTCGAGGCGCCCCGCCCACAGGGTGCCCGCCGGCTCGGCGCTGTTCTCAGGATCCATCGGGATCACCTCCGGCCTCCCGAAGCGCCGCGGTGCGCAGCCGCAGGGCGTGCAGCTTGATGAACCCCTCGGCGTCGCCCTGGTGATAGGCGCCCTCGTCCTCCTCGAAGGTTGCAATGGCGGGATCGAAGAGGCTGTCGCCCGAGCGGCGTCCGGTGATCGTGACGTTGCCCTTGTAGAGCTGGAGGCGTACGTCGCCGTTGACGCGCTGCTGGCTCCCGTCGATCGCCGTCTGCAGCATGCGGCGCTCCGGACTCCACCAGTAGCCGTTGTAGACGAGGGAGGCGTAACGGGGCATCAGCTCGTCCTTCAGGTGCGCCACCTCCCTGTCGAGTGTGAGCGACTCGATCGCCCGGTGGGCGCGCAGCAGGATCGTGCCGCCGGGCGTCTCGTAGGCGCCGCGGGACTTCATCCCGACGTAGCGGTTCTCGACCAGGTCGAGGCGACCCACGCCGTGCGCCGACCCGAGGGCGTTCAAGGTGGCCAGGAGCGCTCCCGGCGGCAGGCGGCGGCCGTCGATGGCCACGGCGTCGCCGCGCTCGAAGCTCAACTCCAGGTACTGCGGCTCGTCGGGCGCCTCGGTGGGGGCGACGGTCCAGCGCCACATGGCGGGTTCGGGTTCCAGCCACGGATCCTCCAGCCGACCGCCCTCGTAGGAGATGTGCAGCAGGTTGGCATCCTCGGAATACGGCGAGCCGCCGGCGGCGGAGGCCGTGATGGGGATGCCGTGGGCGGCCGCGTACGCCAGCAGCCGCTCGCGCGAGGTGAGATCCCAGATGCGCCACGGGGCGATCACCCTGATCCCGGGTGCCAGCGCGTAGGCGCCGAGCTCGAAACGCACCTGGTCGTTGCCCTTGCCGGTGGCGCCGTGGGCCACGGCGTCGGCTCCGGTCTCGGTGGCGATCTCCACGAGCCGCTTGGCGATGAGCGGCCGGGCGATGGAGGTGCCCAGCAGGTACTCGCCCTCGTAGATGGCGTTGGCGCGGAACAGGGGGAACACGAAGTCGCGGGCGAACTCCTCGCGCAGGTCCTCGATACGGATGTCGGTCACCCCCAGGGACTCGGCCTTGGCGCGGGCCGGCTCCAGTTCGGTGCCCTGGCCCAGGTCGGCGGTGAAGGTGACCACCTCGCAGCCGTAGGTGACCTGCAGCCAGCGGAGGATCACCGAGGTGTCCAGACCGCCGGAGTAGGCCAGCACGACCTTGCGCGGGGCACCGGGCGGAGGGGATGCGTCGGTCATGGTTCAACTCTCCTCGGCGGCGTCGGACGTGGGGGCCGGTGGGGACTCGGGAGGCAGGCCGGCGAGGGCGCGCAAGCGCCCGGCGAGCGCGCCGGCGTCGTTCCCCTGCCGGGCCACCACCAGCAGGGTGTCATCGCCTGCCACGGTGGCGAGCACGTCGGGGAGGCCGGCCCGATCGAGAGCCGAGCCGACGACGTGCGCCGAGCCCGGCGGCGTACGCAGGCACACCAGGTTCCCGGAGTGGGCGGCCTCCACGACCCAGTCGCCGAGCACCCTGCGCAAGTGCTCCGCACTCATGCTGCGCTCCTCGGCCGGGAACGGCACCGCGTACACGCCCGCGCCGCCCCCGACGCGCACTTTCACGGCGCCGAGGTCGTCGAGGTCACGCGAGACGGTGGCCTGGGTGGCACTCACGCCGCGTGCTGCCAGCAGCTCCACGAGTTGGTCCTGGCTGCTGACCACCTCGTTGCTCAGCAAGCGCTCGATGAGGTGCTGGCGCTGCCGTTTACCGACGTTGCCGGATGTCACGTTCGTCCTCCCGTCGCGGTTCGTCTCGGTCCCGGGATCACCGGGTTCGCGGGGCCTCGCCCGGAGCCGGGCCGGTGAGCCACCAGAACAGGCCCTTGGCGGCGCCGAAGCGGTTGGCGGCCTGTGGCCACACCCGTGAACGGGGGCCGTCGATGACCTCCTCGGCCACCTCCTCGCCCCGGCGGGCCGGCAGACAGTGCAGGAAGACGGCATGCGGGGCGGCGGCGTCCAGCAACTCGGGGGTCACCGTGAAGCGGGCGAAGTCCTGCCTCCGCTGCGCGGCCTCGTCCTCCTGGCCCATGGAGACCCAGACGTCGGTGTACACCGCATCGGCGCCGCGCACGGCCTCCCGCGGGTCGTCGAAGCTCTGCACCTCGGCGCCGGCGGTCCGCAGGCGGGCGAGATGATCCTCGTCGAACCCGTACCCGTCGGGCGAGGCGATCCGGAATGCCATGCCCGTCCGCCCCACTCCCAGGGCCAACGAACTCGCCACGTTGTTTGCGTCGCCCACGTAGGCCACGGTGCGGCCCTCGAACGAGCCGAACTCGTCGTGGATGGTGAGAAGGTCGGCGAGCGCCTGGAGGGGGTGGGCGCGATCCGAGAGCAGATTCACGACCGGCACGGGCGATGCCGCGGCCATCCGCTCCAGGATGCGATGGTCGAAGACCCGCGCCCCGATGATGGCGTGGTAGCAGGCGAGTGTGCGCGCCAGGTCCTCGGCGCTCTCGCGGGTGTCGATGCCCACCTCGTGATCGGTGATCGCGACCGGATGACCCGACAGGTGCACCACCGCCAGCTCCGTCGAGTGGCGGGTGCGCGCCGACGGCTTCTGGAAGTACAGCGCCACGCCGCGATCCTCCAGCGCGTTCATCCGATGGCCCGCCTTGGCGCGGTTCAGCACGTCGACCAACTCGGCGACGCTGAGGTCGTCGATGTCCAGCACGTGGCGCACGGCTGCGGGCGGGTCGTCGCCGGATCCGGCGGCGCTCGAGGGAAGCATCCCGGGGCGCTCCCTGCGGCGGAGCAGGCTCATGACCCCGCCTCCCCCGCCGGCGCAGCCAGCACGGCGGCGAAGCGCTCCACGGCCTCGTCGATCTCGGCGCCGGTGACCACGAGGGGCGGCGCGAACCGCACCGCGGTGGGCGTGACGGCGTTCACCACGAGCCCGGACGCCAGACATGCCGACGCCACCTCGCCCGCAGTTCGTCCCAGCGCCGGATCCAACTCGGCGGCGAGCAGCAGGCCGAGGCCTCGCACGCCCGCCACGCCACCCAGCGCCTCGAGGCCGCTGCGCAGGCGCGCGCCGGCGGCGGTCGCACAGGCCGGGGCGTCCAGTTCGATCATGGTGTCCAGGGTGGCGCGCGCCGCGGCAGTGGCGAGCGGCTGGCCCCCGAACGTGGTGGCATGGTCACCGGGGCGGAAGGCGCCGGCCACGTCGACCCGCGCCCAGCAGGCGCCGATGGGCACGCCGTTGCCCAGCGCCTTGGCCATCGTGACCACGTCGGGGGACACGCCGCTGTGCTGGTGGGCGAACCAGCGTCCCGTCCGCGCCAGACCGGTCTGCACCTCGTCGAACATCAGCAGCACGCCCCGCTCGTCACAGAGGGCTCGCAGCGCCGGCAGGTAGTCGGCCGGCGGCACGTTCACGCCGCCCTCGCCCTGCACCGGTTCCACCAGCACAGCGGCGGTCGTCTCGTCCACAGCCGCTTCGACGGCGCTGACATCCGCGAACGGGACGTGACGGAACCCCTCGGGCAACGGCTGGAACACCTCGTGCTTCTCGGGCTGGCCGGTGGCGTGGAGGGTGGCCAGCGTGCGCCCGTGGAACGAGCGCAAGGTGGAGATCACCGTGAAGCGGCCCCAGCCGGCCCAGCGGCGCGCCAGCTTGATGGCGGCCTCGTTGGCTTCGGCTCCCGAATTGCAGAAGAAGACCTGCCCTCCCCCTCCGAGCAGCCCGTCGAGGGTCTGCGCCACGGGTCCGTTGTGCTCGGTGGCGAACAGGTTGGAGACGTGCAGGAGGCGCTGGGACTGCGCGGCGAGGGCCTCGGCCACCCGGGGATGGCTGTGACCCAGGCTGGTGACCGCCAGACCGGAGAGGAAGTCCAGGTACTCGGTGTCGGCGCGGTCCCACAGGCGCGCCCCGGAGCCGCGCACGAACATCACCTGCGGCGGGCCGTAGCTGGGCATGAGCGGGCAGCGCTCGGCGCGCTCGGGGGCGCCGACGGCGACGGCGTGCGGGCTCGACGGAGCCGCTGTGTCGGCCTGCGAATTCATGGAGCCCTCTCGATCGTCGTGGAACCAATGCCAGCGTGAGTCACCGCCGGCGGGATCGCTGCCGGGTGGATTCCGGCCTGCGCCGGAATGACGCAGTGGATCGGAATCAAGGGACACTCTCCTCCGGGTCGGGGCGGATCATGGTGCCGATACCGGCGTCGGTGAAGAGCTCCAGGAGCAGGACGTGCGGGCGCGTGCCGTCGAGGAGGTGCGCCGAGCCGACGCCGTTGCGCACCGCATGAAGGCAGGCCTCGACCTTGGGGATCATCCCGCCTTCGATGTCACCGGAGGCCAGGATCGCCGCCAACTGCCCCGCCGTCACCTCCGACAGGACGCTCTCGGAGACAGCCACGTCGGCGAGCAGACCCGCCACGTCGGTCAACACGACGAGGCGCTCGGCTCCCAGCGCGGCGGAGAGAGCGCCCGCCACGGTGTCGGAGTTGATGTTGTACGGCTGCGCGGCGTCGTCCGCCCCGATCGTGGAGACGACGGGGATGTAGCCCAGCTCCTGGAGGTTCCGGACGATGCCCGGATCCACCGCCGCCACCTCGCCGACGTAGCCGAGTGCCGGATCGCGCGGGGCGGCGCGGATCAGGCCGGCATCCTCACCGGACACACCCACGGCCAGGGGGGCGCTCGCATTGATGGCCGAGACGATGTCGCGGTTGACCTTGCCGACCAGCACCATGCGCACGATGTCGAGGGTCTCGGCATCGGTCACGCGGCGCCCGGCCACGAAGGCCGGCTCCTTGCCGAGCCGGCCCATCAGGTCGTCGATCTGGGGCCCGCCGCCGTGGACGATCACGGGGCGGATCCCCACGGAGTGCATGAGCACGACATCACCGGCGATGGCGCGTGCGGCCTCCGGGTCGCTCAGCGGCACGCCACCGAACTTGATCACGACGGTGCGCCCGGCGAAGCGTTGGATGTAGGGCAGCGCCTGGGTGAGCACCTCGGCGGTGACCTGGGGCGCCGCGGGGTGCCCGGGCGCGCCGGTTGGGGAAGGCGAGTGCGGGCTCATCAGCTCGTCCGGGAGTTCTCGTCGATGTAGGCGTGGGAGAGGTCGACGGTGATGATCTCGGCCCGCCCGTGGCCCAGGCCCAGGTCCACGTTCAGGTGGAGGCGGCGGCGGCGCATGTACGCCCCGACGGCCTCGGCGTCGGGTTGCTGCGGGCGCCCGTCGGCGTACACCACGTGGTCGCCGTAGGCGATGCGGAGGCGCTCGGGGTCGAACGCCACGCCGGCGGCGCCGAACTCGCTGGCGATGCGCCCCCAGTACGGGTCCTCGCCGAACCACGAGCACTTGACGAGCTGGCAGTTGGCGCAGTCCCTGGCGGCCTTGGCGGCCTCGGCGTCGCTGGCGGCCCCGGTGACCCGCAGGAGCACGGTCTTGGTGGAACCCTCCGCATCGTCGGCCATCTGGAGCGCCAGATCACCGCACGCCTCGGCGACCGCCGCGGCGAGTGCGTCGCGGGGCACCGCACCGGCACGGCCGTTGGCCAGCAGCAGCACGGTGTCGTTCGTCGACTCGGCACCATCGACGGTGAGGCGGTTGAAGCTGGTCGCCACGCCGCTGCGCAGGACGTCCTGCAACTCAGCGGGCTCGGCGGCGGCGTCGGTGGTCACAACGGCCAGCATCGTGGCCATACTGGGCTCGAGCATCGCCGCGCCCTTGGCGATGCCGCCGACGGTGAAGCCGCCGCCGTCCACCACGACCTCCTTGGCAACGGTGTCGGTGGTCATCATGGCTCTGGCCGCCTCGCTGCCACCTCCCGGGTGCCGCGCCGCCACGACCCGGGGAATCCCGGCGGCGATCACCTCCATCGGCAGCTCGAAGCCGATGAGACCCGTGGAGCACACGAGAACGTGATCGCTGCCGCAGCCGAGAGCGGCCGCGGTGAGACCGCACATTCGCTCTGCGTCGGCGAGGCCCTGCCGCCCGGTGGCGGCGTTGGCGTTGCCGCTGTTGAGTATCACCGCGGCGGCAAGACCGCCGGAACGCTCGAGGTGGCCGCGCGTGACCAAGACCGGGGCGGCGGTCATCTTGTTCGACGTGAAGGTACCGGCCGCGGCCACCGGGGCGGCGTCGGCCGTGGCCACCACGGACATGTCGGGGGCGCCCGACGGCTTGATCCCCGCGGTGATGCCGGCGGCGACGAAGCCCTCCACGGCGGTGACGCTCACGGGTACACCCCCACGGTGCTGAGGCCGGCGGTCTCGTCCAGACCGCAGAGAGCGTTGGCGCACTGCACCGCCTGCCCGGACGCGCCCTTGCCGAGATTGTCGAGGGCGCAGAGCGCCATGACCCAGCCGGTGCGGGCGTCGTGACGTGCGGTGAGGTGGGCACTGTTTGACCCGAGTGTGGCCTTGGTGGAGGGAGATCGCTCGCTCACGGTCACGAAGGGCTCGCCGGCGTAGGCCTTCCGGTAGATCGCCAGGAGATCGTCTGTGTCGCAGGCACCGGTCGGGCGGGCGTAGCAGGTGGCGAGGATGCCCCTGTTCATGGGTGCCAGATGGGGAGTGAACAGCACCTCGGCACCACTGGCCTGCTGGATCTCGGGCGTGTGGCGGTGGTCCAGCAGGCCGTAGGCCGTGAAGTCCTCGTCCACGGCGCAGAAGCTGGTGTGGGGCTTCGCCGGGCGCCCGGCGCCGGAGACCCCGCTGGCGGCGTCCACGATCACGCCGGACGGCTCGATCGCGCCGGCGTCGATCAGCGGAGCCAGCGCCAAGGCGGCCGCCGTGGGATAGCAGCCGGGCGCGGCAACGGCGGCGGCGCCGGCGAAGGTGTCGCGATAGATCTCGGGCAGCCCGAAGGCGAAGCTCGCCATTTGGTCGGGAGCCTCGTGGGGCGCGCCGTACCACTGCTCGTAGACGGCGGCGTCGTTCAGCCTGAAGTCGGCCGCCAAGTCCACGATCTTTGCCCCGGTGCCCGCAGCGACGAGGCGGGGGACGATCCGCTGCGACGCCCCGTGCGGCAGTGCGAGGAACACCACCTCCGCGCCGGCGACGGCGTCGACGTCGTAGCTGCTGAAGATCAGCTCGGGATAGGCGGGGCCGAGGTGGGGATAGAGGTCGCCGACCGCCACACCGGCCTGCGTGTCACCGGTCGCCACGACAACCGACATCGCCGGATGCGCGCCGACGATGCGCAGCAGTTCCGCGCCGGTGTAGCCCGACGCCCCAACGATCGCCACCGAGAGCATCCCAAGAATATACAGGATTCCGTATCAATATGCAAACTTGCCACCGGGGCCTGCGGAGTCGACGACCGCGCTGCCCCGTCACTCGCGGAGCGTGGCTCCTGCGGTGGTGGCGGCGGTGATGCAGGCGGCGCGTATCTCGCCGACCTCGGCGTCTGTGAGCGTGCGGTCGGCGGCCTGCAGGCGCAGGCGCCAGGCCACGCTGCGGCGGTCCGGGCCGAGACGCTCGGCGTCGCGGAAGACGTCGAACAGGTGCAGCGAGACGAGGGTGTCGCCCGCGGCCCGGCGCAGCGCGGTCCCGACGGCCGCGGCGGGCACGGCGTCGCCGAGGACGAACGCCAGATCCACATCGCTGGAGGGATAGCGGCTGGGGGGGCGATAGCCGGGGCTGTCGACGTGCGATTCCAGGAGCCGGGCAAGGTCGCACTCCAGCCAGGCCACCCGTTCGCCGATCCCGAATGCCTCGGCGACCGCCGGGTCGATCTCACCGAGGACGCCGACCATCTCGCCGCCGGCGACGAGCACGGCCGAACGGGTGGGATGCAGGCCGGCCGTGGCCTCGTTGCGAACGTCGGTCGGGACGAACGGAATGGCTCGCCGCAGGCGCTCCCAGAGAGCCGCCGCGGCGGGGGCCTCGCGCCCGGCCAGGGCGACCGCCACGTGGTCCCCCTCGTCGGGCAGTTCGCCGTCGCCGGGCCAATGGACGTGGCCGATCTCGAAGAGCGCCACGCCCGGCTGGCGGCGGGCGGCGTTGTAGGCCACGGATTTCAGCAGGCCCGGCCGCAGCGAGGTGCGCATCACCGACTCCTCGGCAACCAGCGGGTTGGTCACCGTGATGCCGTCGGGCGGAAGACCGCAGCGCTCCAGGTCACCGGGGGCCAGGAAGGGCAGCGGCATGGCCTCCATGAGCCCGAAGCCCGCCAGCGCCTCGTGCACGCGGCGTCGGGCACGCTGGCGGTCGGTCAGGCCGCCGGGGTGCGGCGACTTCGAGACCGTCCGGGCGATGCGGCTGTAACTCCACAGCCGGCCGACCTCTTCGATCACGTCGATCTCCGTGGACGAATCGGGGCGCCACGACGGCACGGTCACGTCCCAGACCTCGCCGGGGTAGCTGCGGGGGGAGGCCGCGGTTGGTTCGGCTCGGGCCGGGACGATCTCGAACCCGATGGGCTCCAGGCAGGCGCGCATCTCGCCGGCCGTCAGAGCGGTGCCGAGGAGGGCGTTCACCCGGCCCGTGCGCACCCGCACCGGCCGGCGCGACGGCACGTCCCCGTGTGCCTGCACCAGCTCGGGCGCCAGGGTCACTCCCCCGGCGGCGGCCAACTCCGCGAAGCGCTCCAGTGCCCAGGGGGCGATCTCGGGATCCACACCGGCCTCGAAGCGGGCGGAGGCCTCGCTGCGGAGGCCCAGGCGGCGGGACGTGCGGGCGATGTCGGGAGGATTCCACCAAGCGGCCTCCAGCAGCACCAACTCGGTCTCCGCGGAGATCTCCGTCGAGGCGCCGCCCATCACGCCGGCGATGCCGATGGCCACGTCGGAGGCGTCGGCGATCACGCCGTCGCCCGCGCTGAGGGTTCGACGGACGCCGTCGAGCGTCTCGACCTGTTCGCCATCGTCCGCCCGACGCACCCGCAGCAGCCCGTCGGGCACCAGCGCGGCGTCGAAGGCGTGCGAGGGCTGGCCGATCTCCAGCATGACGTAGTTGGAGATGTCCACCACGAAGTTGATCGGGCGCATCCCCAGCGCCAGCAGGCGCCGGGCAAGGCGCGGCGGCGTGCGGGCCCCCGGGGCGTTCCGCAGCAGGCGCACGCTGAAGCGCCCGCACAGGTCGGGCGCCAGGATCTCGACGGAGGCCGACTCCCCCGCCGGAGCCCCGGAGGTCTCGACGCGCACCTCGGGCAGCTCGAACGGGACGCCACGGCGGGCGGCCAGGTCGCGGGCCACGCCCACGACCGACAGGGCGTCGGGACGGTTGGGGTTGACCTCCAGGTCGAACAGCACGTCACCGGCCACGCCCAGGGCCGCGGTCAGATCGTCGCCCGGTTCCAGATCGGCCGGCAGGATCATGATGCCTTCGGCGTCGGAGCCCATGTCCAGCTCGGCGGCCGAGCACAGCATCCCCTCCGAGAGCCGACCGCGCATCTTCCGCCGGCGGATCTCCAAACCGCCGGGCATCGTGGTACCCACGGTGGCGAGGGGCACCAGATCGCCGACGGACATGTTGAACGCCCCGCAGCAGACCTGCCGCGGCTCGCCGTCGCCGGCGTCGACGTCCACGAGTTGGATGCGGTCGGCGTCGGGATGGGGTCGCAGCCCGGCGACGCGGGCCACGACGATGCCGGCCGGCGCCTCGGCGAACGTGACCATGTCCTCGACCGCCAGGCCCAGGTCCGAAAGCTCCTCGGCGATGCCCTCCGGGGGTCCCTCGACCGGCGCGAACTCGCGCAGCCAGGACAGCAGCACCTTCATCAGAACTGCTCCAGGAAGCTCACGTCGTTGGTCCAGAGGTCCCGCAGGTCGTCGATGCCGTAGCGGAGCATGGCGAGGCGGTCGATGCCGAACCCGAAGGCGAACCCGCTCCAGCGCTCCGGATCCACGCCGCAGACCTCCAGGACCGACAGGTGCACCATGCCCGAACCTCCCAGCTCGAGCCAGGTGCCGTCGGGGCGCTGCACGTCGAACTCGGCGGAGGGCTCGGTGAACGGGAAGTAGGACGGGCGCAGGCGGGAGGTGAACCCGGGACCGAAGTAGGCCGTGGTGAAGGTCTCGATGGCGCCGGCCAGGTCGCCCAGCGTGATGCCCTCGTCGACCACGAGCCCTTCTATCTGGTGGAAGACCGGCATGTGGGTGGCGTCGGCGGTGTCCTGGCGGTAGCAGCGGCCCGGCGCCACCACGTACAGCGGCGGGGGCCGGGTCTGCATAACCCGCACCTGCACCGGCGAGGTGTGGGTGCGCAGCAGCGTGCTGCCCGGACTGCCGTGGTCGACGTAGAGGGTGTCGTACATGTCGCGCGCCGGATGCCCGGGCGGGAAGTTGAGCGCCCCGAAGTTGTGCCACTCCGTCTCGATCTCGGGGCCCTCCGCCACGGTGTAGCCCATGGCACAGAAGACGTCCTCGAGGCGCCGCTGCGTCTGCGTGATGACGTGCAGCCGGCCCACCGGCGGGGGCTCGTGCAGCTCGGTGAGGTCGAGGCGCTCGGCCTCCAGTTGCGCGCGGCGCTCCGCTGCCCGCAACTCGTCCAGACGTTCGGTGTAGCGCGCCTCCACGGCGGCGAGCGCCTCGCTGAGGGCTCGCCCAGCCGCCGGGCGCGCCGCGGGCGCCAACGACCCGAGGCGCCGCCGCAGGCCGGACAGCGGGGAACCCTTGCCGAGCAGTTCGGGGCGGACCGCCGCGAGGGCGGCGACATCGGCGGCGTCGGCGATGGCGGCGAGCGCCGCCTCGGTGCATGACCGGGCATCTGCAGCGAGAGCGACGGCGTCGGGTACTCCGGCACTCATGGGGCCGCGTCCGCTCCGGCGGGGTCGTGGCGGCGACGGCGCTGCACCTCGAAGCACAGCACGGCCGCGGCCGCGCCGACGTTGAGCGACTCGGCCTGGCCGCCGAGGGGGACGTGCACCCACTCGTCGATGCATCCGGACAGCGAATCGGGAAGGCCGTGCGACTCGCTGCCGACCACCAGCGCCAGCGGCTCGCGCAGGTCGGCCCGGTCGTACGGCAGGCCGCGTCCCGCCGCGGCGCCCAAGGTGCGCAGGCCACGTCCATGCAGATCCGCCAGGACGGCGGCCGGATCGTCCACCAGCGCCGGCGGCAGGCGGAAGATCGAACCGGCGGAGGCGCGCACCGCCTTGGGGCCGTAGGGATCGGCGCCCGACCCGGCGAAGACCACGCCGTCGGCGCCGGCGGCCTCGGCGCAGCGCAGCAACGTGCCGGCATTGCCGGGGTCGGCGACCGAGACGGCGACCAGCACGAACGAGGCCAGGGCCGGCGGTCCGGCGGTCTCGGGGCGCTCCGCCAGGGCCAAGAGGGGCTGCGGCGTCACCGAGGCCCCCACCCTGACGAGCGTTCCCTCCTCCAACTCGACCAGGTCGGCGCCGGCGCGGGCCAACTCATCGCCGAGGCGGCGGACCTGCTCGTCGGCCCGCGCCGTCTCGACGTAGACCTCGCGGATGCGCAGCCCCGCGGCGGCCGCCTCGGCGCCGAGCGTCGCACCCTCGACGATGAAGACGCCCTCGTGGCGGCGGGCGGCGGCGGAGCGGGCCAAGCGGCGCAACCCGGTGAGGCGGGGCCGCGGCATCGTCAACAGCACCACGTCCCGGCCCACCGACGCAGGGGCGCGGCGTCAGATCCCGACGGCCAGATCGCTGGTCCGGGCGTCGTCCGCCAGCTTCACAAGCGCGGCGAAGGAATCGGGATCGTTGACCGCCATGTCGGCGAGAGCCTTGCGATCCACCTCCACGCCGGCGGCGCGGAGTCCTGCCATGAACGTGCTGTACGTGGAGCCGTGCCGGCGGCACCCGGCGTTGATCCGCTGGATCCAGAGCCGCCGCATCTCCCCCTTGCGGGCCCGGCGATCCCGGAAGGCGTACTGGCCCGAGTGCAGCAACTGCTCGTTGGCCCCTCGCCAGGTGCGGCTCTTGTTGCCGTAGTAGCCCTTCGCCCGCGCCAGGGTGGTCTTGCGCCGCTTGCGCGCCTGGGCGGATCGTCTCGCTCTGGCCATGTGCTGTGACCTCCCGACTTCCCGGCGCCGTCAGATGCCGAGCTGGCGACGCACCGACGGTGTGTCGGCGCTGCTCACCGCTCCGTCGCGGCGCAACTGGCGCTTGCGCTTGGGGGCCTTCTTCTCGAGGATGTGGTTCTTGTAGGCGTGGCGCCGGGCGATCTTGCCGGAGCCGGTCACCTTGAAGCGTTTGGCGGCGCCCCGGCGGGTCTTCATCTTGGGCATGGGTCTTCTTCTCCGGATTCGATTCCTGGCGCTCGTACCGAGACGCTCTCAAGGCTCGGGGCAGGCGAGGCCGATCACAACCCCGACGGGTGGCCGAGTGCAACTGGCCCAAGTTCAACCGGCCCAGGTGCAACCGGCGCAGTCGGTTCCCGCCGCCGGCGGCGGCCGCTGCGGGTCAGCGGTCGCGTGTGCGCCGGTCGGGCGCCAGGACCATCACCAGGTTGCGGCCGTCCTGGCGGGGCGGGGCTTCGATCCGTGCCAGGTCACCGGTCACCTCGGACACCTCGTCGAGGATCCGCTGGCCCAGTTCCGGATGCAGCGTCTCGCGGCCACGGAACATGACCGTGATCTTCACCCTGTTGCCCTGGGTCAGGAAGTCCCGGACCTTGCGGGTCTTCGTCTCGAAGTCGCCGCGCCCGATCTTGGGCCGGTACTTCATCTCCTTGACGACGACCTGCGTGCTCTTCTTGCGCGACTCCCGGGCCCGCTGCGCCGCGTCGTACTTGTACTTGCCGTAGTCCATGATCCGGCAGACGGGTGGCTCGGCCTTGTCGGCCACCTCCACGAGGTCCAATCCGTGTGCCTGCGCGATCGAGAGAGCCTCAGGGAGCGGGCGGATCCCGATCTGGGTTCCGTCGGGACCCACCAGACGGACCCGCGACGCTTGGATGTTCTCGTTGACGAGCGGCTCGGAACCTGCCGACGCAGCTATGGCCAATCACTCAGCAATCGTGACTTCCCCTCTCTCGGTTCACCGGTTTCGCCGACACGGCACGACGGTTCGGCGTGACGGCAAGCATAGGCCCAGAGCACCTCGCCCACCGAAGGCGGCGGGCGGGGCTGCGATGAGACCGACCGGAGCGAATCCGGTTCGGCCCCTGTGGGCGGGGCATAGAGTACCAGGAAGCGCCGGAGAATCGAAGAAAACGACTGCGAGGAGCCACCATGACACTCTGGACCCCGGGTGGTGAACACCACGTGCCCAGAGACCCGCAGCCGGAGAGCGAGACCCCGGCAGCGGACGGTGATGCCGGTGCTCCGGTCGACGAGGAACAGTTCGACCTCGAGGACCTCAGCCCCGAGGACCGCGAGCGAGCCGAAGCCATGCTGGCCGAACTGGCCGCAGCGAGGGAGCGGCTCGCCGCCGCCCCGCCCGAGGTCGTCGTGGCCAACCACGCCATGGGCCTGTACGAGTTGGGCGCCATCCACCTCACGGCCGACCCGCCCCGCACCGAAGCCGCGCGCCTGGCGATCGATGCGATGGGGGCGCTGGTCGAGGGACTGGGCAGTCGGCTCGGCGAATCCGAGCCGACCCTGCGCGAGGCCCTGCAGAGCCTCCGCATGGCCTACGTGCAGCAGTCGTCGGGCGGCGGCTGAGCAACCCGGCGCCGGTAGCGTGGGCGCGATGTTGCGCCTGGTCCTGCCGAAGGGATCGCTCGAGGGGGCCACCCTGGAGTTGTTCGCCGACGCCGACCTGAACGTCCGGCGGGTGTCCAAGATCGACTACCGGGCGACCATCGACGACCCGCGCGTCGACGACGTGCGCATCCTCCGCCCCCAGGAGATCCCCCGCTATCTCAGCGAGGGCATCTTCGATCTGGGCATCAGCGGGCGGGACTGGGTCACCGAGAGCGGTGCGGAGGTCACCTCGCTGTGCCGGCTGGGGTACTCCAAGACCACCGACCGTCCGGTGCGCATCGTCGTGGCGGTAGCCGCCGACTCGCCGTACGAGAGCGCCGCCGACATGCCCGACGGCGTCCGCGTCTCGACCGAGTATCCCAACCTCACCAGCCGTTTCTTCGCCGAGCAGGGCATCGAGGCCGACGTGCAGCTGTCCTACGGGGCCACCGAGGCCAAGGTGCCCGAGATCGTGGACTGCGTCGTGGAACTGACCGAGACCGGTGGCGCCCTGCGCGCCGCCGGCTTGCGGATCATCGACACCGTGCTGGTGTCGCACACCGAGTTGCTCGCCAACCCGGCGGCTCACGCCGACCCCGAGCGCCGTCACGCCATGGGGCAGATCGCCACGCTGCTGACCGGCGTTCTGGAGGCACGGGGCCACGTGCTGGTGAAGATGAACGTGGCGGCGGCCGCGCTGACGGCGGTGATCGACCTGCTGCCCTCGATGAAGGCGCCGACCGTGAACGAGCTCTACCGCGGCCAGGGCTTCGCCGTGGAGACGGTCGTGCCCAAGGCGGTCATCAACACCCTCATCCCTGCGCTTCGCGACGCCGGCGCCAGCGACATCCTGGAACTCCCGCTCGCCAAGATCGTCCACTGACGAGTCGCGGCGGCCACAGTGGGCGGCCGGATCAGTGGGCGGTGGGTTCGTCGCTCAGGAGCCGGAGGGCGTGGGGCAGCACGTCGAGGACCGCTTCGGTGCATTCGACGGCGCCGCGGGGCGATCCCGGGGTGTTCAGGATCAATGCCCGCCCGCGCGTGCCCGCCAGGGCGCGTGAGAGCCGCCCCAGCGGGTTGACGAGGCGCATCGCCTCGGCGAGCCCGGGGGCCAGGCGTTCGACCACCTGCCGGGTGCCCTCCGGCGTGAGGTCCCGGGGGCCGAAACCCGTTCCGCCCGTGGTCACGACGAGACCGGCGAAGCCGTCGGCCATGTCACGCAGCGCCGCGGCCACCGACTCGGTGCCGTCGGGCACGGCGCGCCGCTCGATCACTTCGTAGCCGGCGCCCGCCAGCAGCTCCTCCAGAGCCTCGCCGGAGCGATCCTCGCGCACCCCGGCTATCACCCCGTCGGAGACGGTGAGGACCTTGGCGCGCAGGCCGGCGGCACGCAGATCGGTCACGTGGCGACCCTACCGGTGTGGCGCCGTGAGCGCTTGACTCACGATGGCCGTCCTGCAATCCATTCGGAGCAGCGGCCGATCAGCCACACCTTGGATTCCGGCCCACGACGGAATGACGAAGAGAACGCCGGAATCACGATCGGCACGCCGGAATCACGATCAAGGCTCCGCCCACTTCAGCGGCTCTACGTGCCCAGCAGGCAAGCGCCGTCGAGCCGCGCTCCCAGGTGCCACTCGGCGGCCGTCACGGCGCGCCGGCCGGCAGCCTGCACCTCGTCGAGACGCAGACCGCCCGCCCCGGTGCCGACGACGAGACCATCGAGGACCCCCGGCCGACCCTCGTGGTCGGCGGCGACGGTTGCTCCCAGAATCCGGAAGCGCTCGCCCGCCAGCGTGGTCCAGGCCCGGCCCAGGCGGATCTGCCGGTGCAGTTCGGCGGCCGGGCGGTCCCAGTCGAGGCGGAGGTCGTCGTCGCTGATCTTGGCCGCCCAGGTGACCTCGCCCTGCTGCTCGACAGGATCGCGCGGCCCCACCCGTAGCAGGGCAACGAGCAGCGGGCCGCTCATCGCCACGAGGCGCTCGCGGAGTTCGGCGAGGGTCTCGGTGGGTCCGATGGGCGTCGCGACCTGGTCATAGAGCGGTCCGGTGTCGAGGGTCTCGGTGAGCGCCATGATGCTGACGCCGGTGGTCTCGTCGCCCGCCAGGATGGCCCGCTCCATCGGCGCGGCACCCCGCCAGCGCGGCAGCAGCGAGAAGTGGACGTTCAGCGCCGGCAGGACGTCGAGCACATCCGAGCCGATGAGGCGCCCGTAGGCCACCACCACCGCGCCGTCGGCCGCATCCGCTGCGGCGATCGCGGCGGCCGGATCGTGCGTGACCGGTACACCCAGCGCGGCGGCGGCGCGGCTCACCGGACTGGGCTCGGGCGACCCCCGCCGGGAGCGGCGGCGATCCGGGCCGGTCACGACCAGCGCGATCTCGAACCCGGCGGCGTGCAGAGCGCGCAGCGGCGGCACGGCGAGCTGCGGCGTGCCGAAGTAGACCAGCCGGCGAACCGTCGCCGGCCAGGGGGTCACGACGTCACTCGCCGCCGAGGGAGGGGAACAGCCCGCTCCCTGCGGAGCCCAGGCCGCGCCGCCGCAGCTCACCGAGGGCGGCGCGCCGCTGGTCCGGGTCGAGACGCTCGGTCAGGAGGACACCGTCGAGATGGTCGATCTCGTGCTGGATGAGCCGGGCGAAGAGATCGTCGGCCTCGACGGTCACCTCGTTGCCGTCGAGATCCACCCCGGTCAGCGCGATCCGGCGGGGCCGCTCGATCTCCCACGAGTAGCCGGGCACCGACAGGCAGCCCTCCTCGAAGACCCACGTGCCGTCGCTCCCGGTGATCACCGGGTTGAGGATCACGCCCCGACCGCAGGTCTCGGGCTCGTCGTAGACGAACAGGCGCTTGCGCACCCCCACCTGCGGGGCGGCCAGACCGATCCCCCGGGCCTCGTACATGGTGGTGAACATGCTGTCGCAGAGGCGGGCGACCGATCCGTCGATCCGGGTGACCTCCGCTGCCTTCGAGCGCAGCACCGGGTCGCCGAACAGCCGGATCTCCACGACGTCGAGGCTAGCGAGCGGTGCGGCGACCGGGGGCGCCCCGGGCGCCGCTATCGTCGGCGCGATGGCCGGGGTGGAGCATTACTTCTCGCCGAACCCGGGCTCGCGGCGCCGCGAGCGCACCGTCACCCTCCGGCTGAACGACGTGTCGGCCGATCTGCGCACCGACCGCGGGGTCTTCTCGGCCGATCGCGTCGACCCCGGCACGCTCCTGCTCCTGAAGCATGCGCCGCTGCCCGCACCGCAGGCCGGCAACGGCAGCGCAGCGGCCGCCAGGGTCCTGGCCGACGTGGGCTGCGGGTACGGATCCATCGCCGTGGCGCTGGCGCTGCGGGCGCCGGACGCCACGATCTGGGCGGTGGACGTCAACGAGCGGGCGCGGGAACTGGCCGCCGCCAACCTGACGGCAGCCGGAGTTGCGGTCGCCGGGAGCGGCGAGCGACGAGGGGCGGGGCGGGCCCGGGTCTGCGCTCCTGAGGAGGTCCCAGCGTCACTGCGTCTCGACGCCCTCTACTGCAACCCGCCCGTGCGCATCGGCAACGAGGCTCTCGACGAACTGCTGCGGGACTGGCTGAACCGTCTGCGCCCCGGCGGGTTCGCGGTGCTGGTGATGCACAAGAACCTGGGCGCCGACTCGCTGGCGCGGCGGCTGGCGGCGGCCGGCTCGGCGCCCCGGCGGCTGGCCATCGGCGGCGGCTACCGCGTGTTGCAGGTTCCCGCGGCAACCGACCGTTGACCATGAGCGGCTCCGAGCGCCCGCGGGCCATGATCGCCGGCACCGCCGTGTCGGTGGACCACTACATCGGCGGCCGGCGGGTGGCCTCGCCCGGCACCTTCGAGGCCCGGTCACCGCTGGACTGGTCGCTGAAGCTGGCCGACGTGTCGGCAGGCGACGGGGCGGTGGCCGGGGCCGCGGTGGCTGCGGCCTGCGAGGCGGCCGAGGGGTGGGCCGCGCGGGGAGCCGCCGGCCGGGGCGTGCACCTGCGCCGGCTGGCCGATCTGATCGACGGGTCGGTCGAGGTGCTGGCGGAGATCGAGTGCCTGGACATGGCGATGCTGCTGGAGAGCCTGCGGCGCCGGGTCATTGCCCGCGGCGCCCGGAACTTCCGGGCCTACGCCGACCTGGCCGAGTCGTACAGCGAGCGCACCTGGGCGTCGAACGGGACCGACAACCGCGTCCAGCGGATGCCGGCGGGACCGGCGGTGATCATCACGCCCTGGAACGCACCGTTCATGCTGGCCACGTGGAAGGTGGCGCCGGCCCTGGCCGCCGGCAACACGGTGGTGCTGAAGCCGGCGGAGTGGTCGCCGCTGTCGGCAAGCCTCCTGGCCGACCTGGCGCACGAGGCGGGACTGCCGGCGGGCGTGCTGAACGTGGTGCAGGGCCGGGGGGCCGAGGTGGGCGCCGCCCTCGTGGCCGACGAGCGGGTGCGCCGCATCTCCTTCACCGGATCGCCCGAGACGGCACGGTCCATCGGCGCGGCCGCGGCCGCCAACATCGTGCCCTTCACCGCCGAGTTGGGCGGCAAGGGACCCCTGATCGTCTTCGAGGACGCCGACATCGAGGCGGCAGCCCGCACCGCCGCCGGGCAGTTCGACGACTCGGGCCAGGTCTGCCTGGCGGGAACCCGCCTACTGGTGGCCGAGGGCATCGCGGAGGAGTTCCGGCAGCGCTTCGACGCCCACACCAACGCCCACGTGCTGGGCGACAGCCGTGATCCGGCGACGACCATCTCGCCCCTCATCCACCCCGAGCACCTGGCCCGCGTGGAGGGGTTCGTGGAGCGGGCGCGCCGGGCCGGTGACACCGTGCTGCGCGGCGGGCGCCGCAGCCGCCCCGACGGCCTGTGGTACGAGCCCACGCTGATCCGCCCCGCAGGCAACGACAGTGAGATCGTGCAGCGGGAGGTCTTCGGGCCGGTCCTCACGCTGCAGACGTTCGCGGACGAGGCCGAGGCCGTGCGGCTGGCGAACAGCACGCGCTACGGACTCTCGGGCGTGGTCTTCACCGGCTCGGCAGAGCGGGCCGAGCGGGTGGGCCGGGCAGTGCGGGCCGGAACCGTGTGGGTGAACTGCTTCGGTGTGCGCGACCTCGCCGCGCCGTTCGGCGGCTGCGGCATCAGCGGGCTGGGTCGCGAGGGCGGCGACTACGCCCTCGACTTCCACAGCGACCTGAAGACCGTCCAGGTCCGCCAGGGCACGAGCGGCTGAGCGCGTCAGCCGTCCCGTGAGCACTTCGGACCGCCCCACAGCCGCCGCCCGGCAGCGGGAGCTCGTGGGACTCGTCGCCGATCTCGGACCGACGTTCGCCGAGCGGGCCGCCGGTTACGACCGCGAGGCCCGCTTCCCCGTCGAGAACTACGCCGACCTGCGCAAGGCCGGCTTGCTGGGTCTCTGCATCCCCGCCGACCACGGCGGCCTCGGCGCCGACTTCGCCACCTACGGCCTGGTGTCGGAGGAACTCGGGCGCTACTGCGGGTCCACGGCCCTCACCTTCAACATGCACACCGCCACGATGCTGCTCTGCGGCCAGATCGCCGACGACCTGGCCATGTCCGCCGCCGAACGAGCCCGCCACGAGCGCCGGCGCGCCGCCATGTTCGCCGGCGTCATCGAGAAGGGCCACATCCACGCCCAACCGTTCAGCGAGGGGAACGCGCCCGGGGCAACCGCGGGCGTGAACACGCTGGCGGTGCCCGTCGACGGCGGCTGGCGGCTGCGCGGCCGCAAGATCTTCGCGTCGCTGTCGGGCGCCGCCGACCGCCACAACGTGATCTGCGTCACGCCCGACGACCCCACGATCCGCTTCATGAGCGTGCGCGCCGGCGCAGAGGGGCTGCGCACCGAGGGGGAATGGGATCCGCTGGGTATGCGCGGCACCGTCTCGCTGACCCTCGTGATGGACGACGTCTTCGTACCGGCGGAGGCCGAGCTGCTGCCTCCGGGGGTCTTCGACCAGGTGGCGTCCCGCTGGCCGCACTTCTACCTGACGCTCTCGTTCACCTACCTGGGCATCATGCGCGCCGTGATGGACTTCACCGACGACTATCTGGCGGGCCGGGTGGGTCCGGGAGCACGCCGCGACAACCCGCAGAAGCAGGCGGGGTGGGCGCAGCTGCAGGTGGCCTACGAGCGCACCCACGCCCTGGCGCGACAGGTGCTGGCAGAGGCCGGGCCCGACCCGACCCACGAGCAGGTGCGCCGGGCGTGGGCCGCGGCCGTCTCGACGATGGAGACCGCGCCCGAGTTGGCCTCGCTGGCGGTGCGGGTCTGCGGCGGCCGCTCGCTGCTGCGACCGCAGCCGCTGGAACGCCTCTACCGCGACGCCCGCTGCGGGGCCACGATGCTGCCGTGGAGCGTGGAGGCCTGCCTGGACCGCCTGGGACGGGCCGGGCTGTCCGCCGCCGAGGACGGCGAGCCCTACGCCTGAGTTCGGGCCTGTTGATCACGCCCCAGCGAAGTTCGACCCTGCCGGCCATGGCCGGCGACACATGGATTCCGGCCTCCGCCGGAATGACGAAGTGGGACGCCGCGCCGGCTCAGGCGAGCTTCACCCTCACGGGTAGGTGCTTGATGCCGCTGATGAAGTTGGAGCGCAGCCGCTCGGGAGTCCCGGCAAGCTCGATCGCGGCCACCCGCGGCAGCAGTTCCTCCAGCGTCAGGCGCACCTCCATGCGCGCCAGCCAGGCCCCCAGGCAGAGGTGCGGGCCGTTGCGCCCGAAGGCCACGTGGTCGTTGGGCGTGCGGCCGATGTCGAAGCGGTAGGGATCGGGGAAGGCGCGCTCGTCGTAGTCGGCGCCGACCCACCACAGCACCACCTTGTCGCCCTCCCGGACCAGCCGGTTCCCCACCTCGGTGTCCCGGGTGGCGGTGCGCCTGAAGTGCATCGTGACCGTCGTCCAGCGCAGGATCTCCTCGACGGCGGCGGGGATCAGCGACGGATCGCCGCGCAGCGCCTCGAGCTGCTCCGGGTGCTCCAGCAGCGCCATCAACCCGCCCGTGACGGTGTAGCGCGTGGTGTCGTTGCCGGCGGCCACCAGCAGGGCGAAGAAGTTGTTGAACTCCAGGTCGCTGAGCGGCGTGCCGTCGGACGTGGGTGCCAGCAGGCGGGAGATGACGTCGTCGGTCGGCCGCTCCCGGCGCAGTGCGGCGGCCTCCTGGGCGTAGCGGAACACCTCAAGGCCGGCGGGGCTGCGGAACGGGATGAGCCGGAACTCCTCGGTGTCGGTGAGGTCCACCACGTGGTCGGTGTACTCGGGGTCGGTGTTGGAGAGCAGTTGGTCGCCCCATACCACGAGTTGCTCGGCATCGGCGTCGGGGACGCCCAGCAGGCGGCCCAGCATCCGCATCGGCAGCTGCCGCGCGATCTCGGTGACGAAGTCGAACTCGTCGTGCTCCAAGGCTTCGACGACAACCGACCGGGCCAGGTCTCTGATGGCGGCCTCGTAGCGGTCGACGGTGTTGCGGGTGAAGCCGCGGTTCACCAGCCGGCGCATGCGGGTGTGGGCGGGCGGGTCGAGTTCCATCATCGTGCGCCGCGCCTCGGTCTCCTCGGCGTCCATCTCCTCGAGGCGGATGCCCCGAGTCGAGGTGAACGTGTCCCAGGCGTGGTTGGCGCGGATCACGTCGGAGTAACGCGTCAGTGCCCAGAAGCCGGAGCCGTCGCTCTCGTCCCACCACGACACCGGGTCCTCGTCGCGCAGCCGGTGGAACGTGGCGTAGGGCACGCCGGCGGTGAACGTGTCGTGACTGGTGAGGTCGGCGTGACCGTCGTCGCTGTCGGGGGTCCAGGGGTGCCGCGGGATCATGGGGAGGGGCTAGGTGGCCGCCGGGTCGCGCCAAGACCGTGCCGGGCCATCAGTTCCGGTCACGGCTCCGATGCCCGGATAGTCGATTCCGGCCTTCGCCGGAGTGACAGGAAGCTCGAACTTCCGCCTCGTCATCGAGGGGTGGGCTCCAGCGTCGTGCCGCCGCTCCAGGACGTGCCGACGCTTCGCCAGTAGCCGCCGATCATCTCCCGCGGTGCCAGGCGGGTGAGTTCCTCGCTCGGCGAGTCGAAGACCTGCAGGGTGGCCTCCCCCCGGAAAGCCGGACCCAGTTCGACGTCATAGCCCCGCATGGTGACTATCTCGTGCAGGGAGTCGGTGCCATCGGACTCGATGGCCGGGAAGAAGCGGTGGTGCAGCATGGGCAGGGCGTTCACGAAGCCGGCCCCCTCACTGGGGCCGCTGATCTCGAAGGTGGCCTCGACGAGGCGCCGTCCGGCTGCCGCGCACGTGGCCCCGAAGCGCCCGCCGGCCTGCAGCCGCGGTCCCGCCCGCCCCACCGTCACGGGACGAGTCAGCCAGATCTCGCCCAACTTCTTGGGATACCCCTGCACGTGGCCACGCACCATGGCGAAGTCCTTGTCCACCCAGATGTAGACGCAGCGGCTGTAGGTGGTGTCGCGGTAGCGGCAGCGCACCACCACGAAGCACTCCTTGTACTGCGCCCGGGTGGGGTCGAGGAGCTCCTCGAAACCGTCGGAGCAGGATTGCCAGTCGGCCCAGACCACGGCCACGGCGCCGGGATCCTCGGCAGCGGGCGACAGGGGTGGCGACAGTAACTCGGCCACCGCCTCTGGGTCGGTGCGATACTCGATCGTGAGCATGTCCCCGGAGTAATGCCAAGGAGGGGCGGGAACGAGGCCCGACGCGCCGGTGGCCGACCGGGGGAACGTGAAACCTCGCAGGTCGGAGCCCGACACGCCTGCGAGTATATGCTTTGGTCCCTAATGATTTCGAGAGGTGTCCGCACAGGACGACGTGCGGGGCAGATCTCGCCGCTGAGCAGTAGGTTCCGGCCTTCGCCGGAACGACGGTGTAGCCCTACGGAGGGCCTGAGGAGGCTCCATGAGCGAGCGACGCAGGATCCTGATTGACGGCGCCGCCACGACAGTCACCGTGTTCGGCGACCGGCTCGTGGCATCCGATGGCCGCTCGGTGCCGGAGGCCGAAGCGGTGCACCTGCCGCCGAGCGTTCCCAGCAAGATCATCTGCGTGCACCTGAACCACACCAGCCGGGTGCGCGAGTTCATGGCGACCCTCCCGCCGGCACCCACCTACTTTCACAAGCCCACCTCGTCGCTGCTGGGCCATGGCGGCCACGTGGTGCGCCCCGAGCGCTGCCGCTACCTGAACTACGAGGGCGAGGTGGTGATCGTCATCGGGCGATCGACCCGCAACATCAGCCCCGAGGCGGCCGGCGAGCACATCGCCGGCTACACCATCGGCAACGACTTCGGGCTGCACGACTTCCGCGACACCGACGCCGGCTCGATGCTGCGCGTCAAGGGCTCCGACACGATGTGCCCCGTGGGCCCGGGCCTGGTCGAGGGCTGGGACTTCCGCGACAAGCAGTTGCGCACCCTCGTGAACGGCGAGGTCCGCCAGGAGGGGAACACCGCCGAGATGACCTGGGACATGCACTACCTGGTCGCCGACCTGGCCCGCACCATCACATTGCTGCCCGGCGACATGGTCTTCTCCGGCACGCCGGCGGGCTCCCGGCCGGTGGAGCCCGGCGACGTGGTGACCGTGGAGGTGGAGGGCCTCGGCGCACTCACCAACACCGTGGTGGCCGGTCCCGAGCCGGTACGCGACGACTGCGGGGCGCAGCCCAGCGACTCGGAGGAGGTCGTCTCCACCGCCTTCGGGGGCGACTGGGAGTTCCGCGGCATCCGCCCGCCACGGCGGGGCTGAGACCGCCGGCACTCGGGCGGCGGCGAGAACCGCTCTTCGACGGCTCGGGCCGCCAAGAAACATCCGCCGGATCCGGCTAATCGTTTGTATCCAAACGAAACATGTGGCAGTGTTTGGGGTGCGCCCGCATCACCGACACATGCGGGCACGGGGCAAGGAAGGGAAGGCCGATATGCGGCGTGCATCCACTTGGCGCAGACTCCTGGTACCCATCGCGGCGGCGGCGCTCCTGGTGGCGGCCTGCGGCTCCGATGAGGAGGAGGCCCCCGCTCCTCCCCCACCGCCGGCCACCGAGGCAGCCGCTCCCGAACCGCCTCCGCCCCCGCCCGAGCCGCCGCCGGAGCCCGCGGCTCCCGAACCGGAGCCACCACCGGCACCCGAGCCGGAGGAACCGGCGGCCATGGGGTTCGACATCGACGCCGTCCTGGCGGCCGACCTGAACGACTGCGCGCCGGCGCCCACCGGCGACCCGCTGAAGATCGGCTTCGCCGCCGACCTGTCCGACCTGGGCGGCTTCGCCGACGCACCCGCCAGCCAGGCGGCCGGGTACTTCATCGACCTCATCAACTGCACCGGCGGTGTGAACGGCACCCCGCTGGAGCTGACGATCCAGAACATCGAGGGAGACCCCGACGTCACCCAGCGCGCCGCCCAGGACCTGCTGGACGCCGGCGTGTCGGCGATCCTCGGCCCGCCGTTCCCGGACTTCGGCTTCCCGCTGCTGCAAGTCACCGCCGGCCAGGTGCCGGTGCTGTTCGTGGCCTCGACCGAGCCGACCCTGTCGGATCCGGCACAGCTGGCGTTCCTGGTGGCCTTCGACGACACCGCGCAGGCCAGCGCGGCGGCGGAGTTCGCGCTCGACCAGGGCTGGACCACCGCCGCCACGTTCTCCTCGCCCGGCCCCTACTTCGGCTACAACCCCGAGATCTTCACCGAGGTGTTCGAGGCGGGCGGCGGAACGGTGATCGCCGACTACAACTACGTGCCCATCGAGGACGTGGACTTCTCGTCGCAGGCCAACGAGATGGCGAACCTGGATGCGCCGCCGGACGTGGTGTACAGCGCGATGCTGGCCTTCCAGGCGGCCATCCTGCGCGGCCAGCTGGACGGCGTCGGCGTGGAGACCAGATTCCTCATCACCGACGCCTTCGAGGCCACCGGCGGCTACGCCGAGGGTGAGGCCGTGGAGGGCTTCTACCACACCACCCATTCCTTCCCCGCGCCCGGCAGCCGCGTGGTGATCCTCGACGAGGGCTTCGAAGCCACCACCGGCGCCGCCCTCGAGAACCCCTCCTTCGGGGGTCTCGCCGCCGACGCCATCGCCATGGTGATCGACGCCTTCCTGCGCACCGGGTCGCACGATCCGGCTGTGATCGGCGCCGCCATCGCCGAGGCCCAGGGAGTCGAGGGCGTGACCGGCGTGCTGTCGTACCCCGGCGGCAGCGGCTCCCCGGAGAAGCCCGTCTACGTGCACCAGGTCGTCGACGGGCAGCCCTCGCTGGCCGCAACCATCGGCTGACGGCCGGCCGCCAGCCTGAACGACGCCCGGCGGAGACCATCCGCCGGGCGTCGCGCGTCCGGCACGATCCCCGTACCAATACCGTGTAGACAATCGAGTACATGCCCGGGAACGAGTCGCTCCGGTTGCGGCGCGGGTTGATGGATCGAGCCGGATCGGCACGATGACCGAACTCCTGCAGCAACTCGTCGACGGGATCGGGCGCGGCAGCATCTACGCCCTGCTGGCGCTCGGCATCGCCGTCATCTTCGGCGTCATGCACCTCGTCAACTTCGCCCACGGCGAACTCATCACGGTGAGCGCCTATGTCGGCTACGGGCTCTTCACACTCGGGCTGCACTGGTGGGCGCTGGTGCCGGCGATCCTGGCGTCCTCGATGCTGACGGCGCTGGGGATCGAGTTCGCCGCCTTCCGCTGGGTGCGCAACTCGTCGGACTTCACGATGGTGCTCACCTCCTTCGGCGTCCACTTCGTGGTGCAGGCGCTGTTCATCATGGGCGTCTCCGCCAACCGGCGCGCCTTCGCCCGCCCGAGTTGGCTCTTCGAGACCGTCAGCGTGGGAGGCGTGAACCTGGAGGTCTACGACCTGGTGGTCGTCGGTGTCACACTCCTCACACTCGCCGGCACCGTGTGGCTGGTGCGCCGCACGATGTTCGGCATGACGCTCCGGGCCGCGGCCGACGACTTCGAGGCCGCCCGCCTGATGGGCGTGCGCAGCAACCGGGTGATCCGCGGTGCGTTCGTGCTGTCCGGAGCGCTGGCCGGTGTGGCCGCCGTCTTCTGGCTGATGCGCACCGGGCAGGCGGACCCGACAGCCGGACTCACCCCCATGCTGAAGGGTGTGCTGGCCGCGCTCATCGGGGGGCTGGGCAGCCTGGGGGGCGCCGTCGTGGGCGGTCTGGCGCTGGGCCTCGTGGAGGTCCTGCTGATCTCGCGCCTGCCCGACGGCGTGGTGGGACTCACCGACGGGATGGTGTTCCTCTGCATCGCCCTGCTGTTCGTCTTCCGACCGCAGGGGATCGTCACCATCCGCCGGGCCGAGAGGGTCTGAGAGCCATGTCGCTCCGGATCGAGGCAAGAGAACCCCGAGCGAGGGCGGTGGGGCGGGGCGCCGTTCTGCTCCTCCGACGCAGGCGTGCGAGAGTCGTCGCAGCCCGGCGCCCCGCCCCACCGCCCGGACCCCGGCAGCTCCCGCGATCTCGCCAGGGGGTCGAGGAATGACACCCCGGCGCCTCCCGGCTGCAGCGAAGGGCTGCGGCATGAGCGGTGATCCGGTGCGGCACGTGCTGGGGCCGATCCTGGGGTCGGTGGCGCTGTTCGGGCTGCTGGTGGGTGGCGCTCTGGCCTACACCGCCACGGGCGGGGCGGCACGCGACGACCTCGTCACCCAGATGCTCATCAACGGCATCATGGTGGTGGGCATCGGGGTCTACGTGGGCAACACCGGCGTCATGTCCTTCGGCCACATCGGCTTCGGCGCCATCGCCGGCTACACGTTCGCGGTGCTCGCCATCTCGCCCGAGCGCAAAGCCCAGATCATTCCCGACGCTCCGTTCGGACTGGCCGACGTGAGCCTGCCGCCCGCGGTTGCGGTGCTCGTGGCGATAGGCGTCACGCTGGTTGCCGCGGTGGTCATCGGGTTGGGCCTCACCCGTTCGGGCGCACGCACCGGCGCCATCTCGGCGGCCGTGATCACCCTCGCCCTCCTCTTCGTGGTGCACGAGGTGGCCCGCAACTGGACGGATCTCACCGGAGGAGGCCGCTCGGGTATCAGCTTCAGCCTCGGCAACAAGCTGGAGGGCCGCACCTGGATCTACGTCCTGCTCTTCGCCTCGATCCTGGTGGCCCGGCTGTTCCGCCAGACCCGCATCGGGCGCCTGGCCCAAGCGGCCCGGGAGGACGACCTGGCGGCACGGGCCGTCGGCATCGACCCCGCAACCCAGCAGATGGTCGCGCTGGCGCTGTCGGTCGTCATCGTGGCGGTGGGCTCGGCCCTGCGCGTCTACGCGCTGGGGGTCATCACCCCGCGGTTCTTCTTCTTCGAGTACACGCTCATCACTCTGGCGATGCTCATCGTCGGCGGGCGCAACAGCGTGACCGGCGCTCTGCTGGGCGTCGTCGTCATGACGATCGGCCTCGAAGCCATGCGCTACGTGGCCGGCCCGGACGTGAACGTGGCGGCGCTGGACTGGCTGCTGCGCGACGGGCTCACGGGCATCTTCCTGGGCGGGGCGATGTTGGGGTTCATGATCTTCCGCTCCTCGGGCCTGCTGGACGACTGGGAACTCGACGCCTGGCTGCTGCGCCGCCGGCGACGCCGGCGATCGGCCCGGCCGGACGCGGCGCCCCCTGCGGGCGAACTCCCGCCCCCCCAGGTGAACTCCCTCGCCACGTCGGACGTGACGGTGGACTTCGGCGGCTTCCGCGCCCTCGAGGGTGCCCACGTCGAGGTGAGGGGGGACGAAGTGGTCGGGCTCATCGGCCCGAACGGGGCGGGCAAGACCACGCTGCTGAACGTCATGGGTGGCGTCGTCACCCCCACCTCCGGTCGCTGCATCGCCGCGGGCCGGGATCTCACGGGGGCCTCCGCCCATGCCGTGGCCCGCGGGGGGTTGGTGCGTACCTTCCAGAACCTCCGGCTCTTCGGCTCCCTGACCGTGCAGGAGAACGTCGAGGCGGCGGCTCTGATGGCCGAGCGGCATCGTGCGGAGAGACCGGGGCCGGATGTCGAGTCGCTGCTGCGCGGCGTGGGCATCTGGGAGCACCGGCACCGCCGTGCCCGAGAGTTGGACTACGGCAACGCCAGGCGCCTCGAGTTGGCCCGGGCCGCCGCCGCCCGTCCCGATTTCCTGCTCCTCGACGAGCCCACCAGCGGGATGAGCGACGCCGAGTCGCTGGAGATGATCGACCGGGTAAGGACCACGGCGGCCGCCGTCGGCGCGGGTGTGCTGGTCATCGACCACGATCTGAACTTCATCATCGGGATCTGCGACCGGGTGTTCACACTCGATCAGGGGAAGATCATCGCCGTGGGCACCCCGGCGGAGATCCAGGCCAACCCCCTGGTGCAGGCCGCCTACCTGGGCTCGGATCTCCGCACGCCGGGAGAGACGTGATGCGCGCCGTGCTCCTGAGCGAGTTCGGCGCCCCCGTGCGCCTCGTCGAGGATCACCCCGACCCCGCGGCCGACGGCGGAGAGGTCATCGACGTGATCGCCTGCGGTGTGTGCCACTCCGACCTGCACATCTCCGAAGGCCTCTTCCCCATCGCCCTGCCGCGGATACTCGGGCACGAGGTGACCGGCATGCACCCGCGGCTGGGCCCCGTGATGGTCTACGCGCCCTGGGGATGCGGACGCTGCGCCGACTGCGAGGCCTCCCTGGAGATGATCTGCGCCGACGCCGCCGAGGCCGGCATCTTCTCCGACGGCGGCTACGCCGAGCGGATGGCTGTGCGGGAGGCCCGCTACCTGGCGCCCCTCGGCGACCTCGACCCCGTCGCCGCGGCACCGCTGGCCTGCGGCGGGCTCACCGCCTACCGGGCCGTCGGGCACACGCTGGATCTGCTGCGACGCCGCGGCCCCGGGGCCCGGGCCACCGTGATCGGCGCCGGTGGGCTGGGGCAGTTCGCCATCCGCTACCTGCGGCTGCTCAGCGACGCCACCGTCGTGGCCGCCGACACCGCGGCGGCCAAGCGGGCCACCGCCTGCGAGATCGGCGCGGACGAGGCCGTCGATCCCGGCGACGGCGTGCCGCCGACCGACGTGGTGCTGGACTTCATCGGCGCGGACGTCACGCTGGCCCAGGCTGCGGGCGCCGTGCGCAAGCGCGGCCTGGTGGTCGTCATCGGGCTCTTCGGCGGCAGGATCCCGTGGGGTTTCGGCGCCTGGCCACACGAGGTGCAGTTCATGAACAGCGTGTGGGGCACCCGGGCGCAACTCGACGAGCTGCTTTCGCTGGCCGCCCGCGAGCCCTCGATCATCCAGCCTGTGGAGACCCTGCCCCTCGAGCGGGCGGCCGAGGCGCACGAGCGGGTGCGCACCGGAGACCTGCGGGGGCGGCTGGTCCTGACGGTCCGCGGCCGCTGAAGCGCCCGGCGATCGATGGACCCCGCCAGCTCGGTGACCAGCAATCCGCTGGACGTGGCGGCGCCGAGCCTGTACCTGGACGGCATCCCGCACGACCGCTTCGCCGCCATGCGGGCCGCGCCCGGCCTCACCTGGCACCCGTACGACGAGGGCGGCTTCTGGGCCGTCACCCGCCACGGCGACGTGCGCGCCGTGTCCCGGAACCCGGCGATCTTCTCCTCCGGAATCGGCCACACCAACCTCTGGGATCTGGAGGCCGACGCCCTGGAGGCCCGCCGCTCGCTCATCGACACCGACGCACCCACACACACCCGGCTCCGGCGGATCGTCAGCCGCTACTTCACGCCCCGCAGCACCGCGCGGTTCACTGCGGTGACGCGCGCCATCGCCGCCGAGCTGCTCGACGGCTTCGTGGCGTCCGGTGGTGGGGACTGGGTCAGAGCCGTGGCGGCGCCGCTGCCGATCCGGGTCATCATGCTGATCCTCGGGATACCCGAGGCCGATGCCGACCACCTCGTCGAGTTGTCGGACCACCTCGTGGACGGGACCGGCGACCGACCCACGCTGCCGCCCGACGCCTTCGGCAACACGACGCCACTGCGGCTGTTGCCGTTCGGGAGTGCCGCCAGCCACGCCCTCTTCGTCTACGGCGAGGAGTTGGGCGAGCGTCGCCGGGCCGCGCCGGCCGCAGACCTGGTGACCGAGCTGGTGCGGGCCGCCGACGGGGGCGGGCTCAGCCCGGCCGAATACCGCAACTTCTTCCACCTGCTCGTGTTCGCCGGCAACGAGACCACGCGGACCGCGCTCGTACACGGGGCACTGGCGTTCGCCGAACATCCCGAGCAACTGAGGCTGCTTCGCCACCGTCCCGAACTCCTCGACGGGGCCACCGAGGAGGTGCTGCGCTGGGCCACACCGGTCCTGCACATGCGCCGCACCGCCCGCCGCGACACCGCCCTGGCGGGCACGGCCGTCAGCGCCGGCGACAAGGTGGTGATGTGGTACGCCTCGGCCAATCGCGATCCGGAGGCGTTCGATGACCCGTTCCGCTTCGACGTGTCACGCTCGCACAACGAGCACTTCGCCTTCGGGGGCGGCGGGCATCACTTCTGCCTCGGCGCCTCCCTGGCACGCATGGAGATCAGGGTGCTCCTGGAGGAACTCCTGAAGCGACGCATCGGCCTTCGTGCGGCCGGCGCGCCGCGGCGGATCGCCTCGAACTTCGTGCACGGCGTAGCGTCGGTGTCCATGCAACCGGTGGAGCCGGACCCGTGAGCGCGCCGCTGGAGGGCATCCTCGTGGTCACGCTGGAGAACGCCGTGTCGGCGCCGTTCACGACCCGCCATCTGGCCGATCTGGGGGCCAGGGTGCTGAAGGTGGAGCGCCCGCCACTGGGCGATTTCGCCCGTCACTACGACAGCAGGCTGGCCGGCGAGTCCACTTACTTCGTCTGGGGCAACCGGGGCAAGGACAGCATCGCGCTCGACCTGCGCGATCCGGCGCAGCGGGAGCGGTTCGACGAGTTGGTTGCCGGAGCCGACGTGTTCGTCCAGAACCTCTCCCCCGGCGCCGCCCGCCGCGCCGGCGTGCTCGCCGAGCAGCTCGTGGCCCGCCATCCCCACCTGGTGGCCTGCGACATCTCGGGCTACGGCATCGACGGGCCGCGGGCCGACGACAAGGCCTACGACCTCGTCGTGCAGGCCGAGGCGGGCGCCGTGGCGCTCACCGGCGACCCCGATCGCATGAGCAAGGTGGGCTTCTCCGTCGCCGACATCTGCGCCGGGATGTACGCCCTCAGCGCCATCCTGGCGGCGCTGCACCGCCGCTCCCGCACCGGCGAGGGGGCGGCGATCTCGCTGTCGATGCTGGAGTGCCTGGCCGAGTGGACGGCACCGCAGACCTACGCCTCGGTCGCCGACGGCGCTCCGCCCACCCGATCCGCCCGGCGACACTCGCTCATCGCCCCGTACGGGCTGTTCGAACTCGCCGACGGCGCCGTGATCATGCTGGCGGTGCAGTCCAACGCCGAGTGGGTGGTGCTGGCGACCGACGTGATGGAGCGACCCGGGCTGGCGACCGATCCCCGCTTCGCCGAGAACGCCGACCGGGTCGTCAACGTGGAGGAGTTGGAGGCCGAACTGAGCGCCGCTCTCGCCGCCGAGCCGGCGCCGGCGGTGCTGGAGAAGCTTCGCCGGGCGCGCATCGCCTTCGGCCAGGTGAACGGCCCGCTGGAGGTCGCCGACCACGAGCAACTCCGGGCGCGGGGCCGGTTCGCCGACGTGGACCTGCCGGGAGGCCACACGACGGTGCTCCGCCCACCGTTCAACATCAGCGACGGGGGCGAGCCGCGGAGCCGGGTTCCCGCCCTCGGCGAGCACGATCCCGCACTCGTGGACGAACTGGTGGCACGCGCCCGGCGCCGAGCCGGCGAGGCGTAGCGATGCTGCAGATCGAGTCGCTCACCACCCGCTACGGGTCGATCGCCGCGCTGCGGACCGCCACGCTACGGGTCGGCGAGGGCGAGATCGTGGGGGTGATCGGCCCCAACGGCGCCGGCAAGACGACGCTGTTGAACTCCGTCGCCGGCCTCCTCAGCCCGGCCGCCGGGCGCGTCCTGCTGGACGGCAGGGACGTCACCGGAGCGGCGCCCGACCGGATGTTGCGGGCCGGCGTGGCCCTGGTCCCCGAGCACCGCCGGCTGTTCGCCGACCTGACGGTGCGCGAGAACCTGCTCGTGGCCGGGATCACCGCAACCGCCCGCCGGCGCGCCGAGCGCCTCGAGGAAATGGCCGAACTGTTCCCGGTGCTGGGCGACCGGCGGGAGGTGCCCGCCGGCTACCTCTCCGGAGGCGAGGCCCAGCAACTCGCCATCGCCCGCGCCCTCATGAGCGCTCCCCGGATACTGCTGATGGACGAGCCGTCTCTCGGGCTGGCCCCCACGCTCGTGGACCTGGTGTTCGACCTCATCGGCCGGTTGGCCGCCGCCGGGCAGACCCTGCTGGTGGTCGAGCAGAACGCCCACCGCATGCTGGGCGCCTGCGACCGGGCCTACATCATGCGCTCCGGCGAGATCGCCACGGAGGGATCGGGCCGGGAGCTGCTGCAGCGCAAGGACCTGTTCGACACCTACCTCGGCCCCTCCGGCTGACCGGAGCCGGCCGCGCCCCTCAGAGGTACGGCAGGTACGTGTCGAGTTCCCAGTCGGTGACGTGGGCGGTGAACTGCGCCCACTCGGTGCGCTTGACGGCGGTGAACTGCGCCACCGTCTCGGCGCCGAAGGCCCCGACGAAGGTCTCGTCGGCCTCCAGTTCGTCGAGGGCCTCGGCCAGAGAGCCGGGCGCGTGCACCTCGCAGCTGACGTTCTCGAGACCGTCGAGTGTCTCCGGCGGCGGGCACTCCAGTTCGTCGGCGACCCCGAGGCGGCTTGCCGTCAGGATCGCGGCGGCGGCGATGTGCGGGCTGGCCGCCGGGTCGGCAAGGCGGTTCTCCAGGCGGGTGGACGAGCCGCGTTCGGGGTTCACCCGCACCGTCGTGCAGCGGTGGTCGTGCCCCCAGTTCTGCCAGTAGCCGCAAAGCTGTGCCGGGGCCAGGCGCTTGTAGGAATTGACCGTGGGACAGCACAGCGCCGTCATCGGCCGCAGGTACGCCAGTTGCCCGGCGATGCACTGCTTGGCGAGCGTCGAGAGGCCGTCGGGAGCGGCGTGATCCACGAGGGCGAAGTCCCCCGAGTCGTCAACGAAGCTGAGGTTCACGTGCAGGCCGTTGCCGCCCCGGTCGGCGATCGGCTTTGGCAGGAAGGTCAGCAGGAGGTCCCGCTCCGCCGCAACCTCCCGCGCCATCGTCTTGAACAGGAACGCCTCGTCGGCGGCGGCGATGGCGTCGTCGTAGACCAGCGTGAACTCGAACTGGCTCTCGTCGTACTCGGCGTTCACCGACTCCAGGGAGAACCCGCACGCCGCCGCCTGCGTCACGATGTCGCGGCAGACACCCGACGGGTCGTTGAAGTGCCCGGTGCCGTAGACGAAGGATCCGGGCGCGCCGTACGGCTTCCAGCCGCCGTCACCGTCGGGCCCCATGAGGTAGGCCTCGAACTCGTAGCCCACCTTGGGCGTGAACCCCCTGTCCTCCCAGGCGGCCACGGCGCGACGCAACACCTCCCGGGGCGCGAAGGGAATCGGTGCGCCCTCGAAGGTGAGGTCACCGACGACGACACCGACGCCCTCCTCCCAGCCGGGGCGCACGTCGTCGAGGCTCAGGCTGCACGTCAGGTCGGGCATGCCCTCCAGGAAACCCGCCCCGGGCACGGGCCCCATGTAACGGTCGTAGTTGAGCGCGAAGGACGTGATGCAGTGCCGCGCCCCGCCGGCCGCCACCGCGGCGGGCAGGTACTTGCCGCGCGGCAGGTTCAGATGATCGGGCCAGAGCACGCGGATCTGCTGGTACTCGGCACTCACGGCGCACCTCCTGTCTGTCTCGCAAGCCCCGGGGAGCTTGCGGCGTCGTACCACAGGCCACCCCCGGCGTCGAATCTGCCGGGGCGCGGCGTGCGGGCGCAGAGATTCGGGCCCGGTCCCGCGGCGGAGTCCCTACGCTCGCCGCGTGCCGGTCCGCCGTCGGGCGGCGGGGGCTGGCGTATTGTGGCGACCATGCCGCGGGCCTTCGCCGCCGGGGACGACGAACTCGTCGAGGCCGAGTGCCTCATCCGCGCCGAGCTCGGCGCCCTGGATCTGGACCTGCTGGCACTCGCCGCCGTGTCGAACATCTTCCGGGCCGCCACCGCGGTGCGGAACCACATGGAGCGCGGCGTGCTCCACCAGTACGGACTCTCCTGGAGCGCCTTCGTGGTGCTGTTCGTGCTGCGCGTCTGGGGGGAGCAGGAGTCCGGGCACCTCGCCGCCGAGGCCGGCATCACCGGCGGGACGCTCACCGGCGTGCTCAACACGCTGCAGCGCAAGGGGTACGCCGAGCGCTCCGTGCATCCCACCGACGGTCGCCGCATGCTCGTGCGGACCACCGAGTCGGGGCACCGCGTCGTCGACGAGATCATGCCCGCCTTCAACAAGCAGGAGGCGCTGGTCACCCGCGACCTCAGCGACACCGAGGCCACCCAACTGGCGGCGTACCTGCGGACGCTGCTGCGCACCGTTGCTGACCTGAACACATCCTGAATCCGGCCTCGACAACTCCCCCGAAAAACTGTTAGGGTCCAAACGATTCTACCCACGCGTGCCGGGCGGTGACGGCGCGCCGACCGCAGGGAACGAGGCGAGGGATGGGCGAGATCGTCGGCGCAGGGCTCGTGTCGCACGTCCCCCCCATCGTCATGCCCGAGGCGGAGCGGCGGCTCCTCAACGACGGGGAGGATTTCAGCCTCTGCGCCGGCCTCGAGCGCCTGCGGGCCGAGCGCCTCGACGGCTTGCGACCCGATGTGATCGTGGTGTTCGACACGCACTGGTTCAGCACCTTCGAGCACGTGTGCAGCGCGCACGAACGCCGTCGCGGTCTGTTCACGTCCGACGAGCTGCCGCGGGGCATGCGGCAGATGCCCTACGACATCCCCGGCGATCCCGAGCTGGCCTTCGGGCTGGCGGCCCTGGCGGAGGCTCGGGACGACACCTGGGTGCTGGCCTGCGACGATCCCCACCTGCCGATCCACTACCCCACCGTCAACCTTCTGGGGTACTTGCAGGGCGACGAGGCCTGGATGTCGGTGAGCATCTGCCAGACCGCCACGACGGGGGACTTCCTGCTGCTGGGCGAGCTGCTGGCGGCGGCGGTGGCCGATCTGGACCGCCGGGCGGTCCTGCTGGCCTCGGGGGGCTTGAGCCACCGGTTCTGGCCGCTGCGGGAACTGCGCTCGCACGAATCCGCGGATCTGCGCAACATCATCAGCCGCGAGGCACGGGCCGCTGACGAGAGTCTCCTCGAGCAACTGCGTGCCGGCGACCACGCCGCTGTGCTGGCGGGAGTGGACGGGTTCCGCCGTCACGCGCCGGAGGGCTTCTTCGGCCACTACCTGATGATGGCGGGGGCGCTGGGCGGCGCGGCCTGCCGGGCACCCGGCGAGATGTTCTCCGCCTACGAATCGGCGGCGGGCACCGGCCAGGCGCACGTCTGGTTCGACCGTCCCGCCGGCGGCTGGAAGGCTTGAGTTCCACCGCGCCGATCGGCCAGGATCATGATCCCGAGGAGGCTGCCATGAGATTCGCCAACGTGTCCGGACGGGCCTGCCTGGTGCTGGACGGTCGGGCGGTGGACATCGCCGAGGCGTCGGGCCGCGCCCTGAGCTCGGACCCGATGATGACGGCCGACCTCGCCAATCATGCGGCACTGCGGGCGCTGGCCGCCGACGTCGATCCTGCCTCCTGGCCCGCACTGCGGGAGGCCGACCTGGGGCCGCCCGTTCCGCATCCGGGGAAGATCATCGCCCTCGCCCTCAACTATCGGACCCATGCGGAGGAGGCCGGTCTGGCGATCCCCACCGAGCCGCACGTCATGGCCAAGTTCCCCACCTGCATCTGCGGTCCCGGCGCCGACGTGCCGATCGGTGACCTGGAGATGGTCGACTACGAGGTGGAGTTGGTGCTGGCAGTGGGGCGGCGCTGCAAGGGGGTGGCCGCGCCTGATGCCTGGAGCCACATCTCGGGCCTCACCTGCGGCAACGACGTCAGCGATCGCAACGAGCAGTTCCGCCCGCCCGTGCGCCAGTTCTCCCTGGCCAAGAGCTACGACGCCTTCGGGCCCATCGGCCCGACCATGATCACGCCCGACGAGGTTCCGAACCGCGACGACCTTGCACTCGGTTGCCGGGTGGACGGCGAGGTGCGCCAGCAGGCCCGCACCAGCGACTTCATCTTCGACGTGAGCTACCTGATGGCGTGGCTGTCCCGCTACGTCACACTCGAGGTCGGCGATCTCATCTTCACCGGTACGCCGGGCGGCGTGGGGGACTCCATGGATCCGCCCACGTACCTGCGCCACGGTCAGGTGGTGGAACTGGAGATCGAGGGCATCGGCACGCTGCGCAACCGGATCGTGGCCGGGGAGGGTTGAGCCGTGCGGGTCGTGGTCGGCGGTGACAGGAGTTCAACCTACGGGGGCCTCTTCACCGGCCGCGTGGAGCTGGAGATGCTGCACGCCACCGCCGGCGACGACGAGCCCGACACCGCCCACGTGCACTTCAGCGACGGGGCGGTCACCAACTGGCACAGCCACCCCGGGGGCCAGCTGATCTACGTGGCGGCCGGGCGCGGCCGGGTCGGCACCGACGCCGACGGCGCCGTGCCGCTGGAGCCGGGCACGCTGGTGGTGGCTCCGCCGAACGAGCGCCACTGGCACGGCGCGGCTCCTGGCTGCGACTGCACGCTCCTGTGCGTCACGTGGGGCACGACCTGCTGGACCGACGAGGCACCCGGCCTCGGCGACTGACGCCGCAGACCGGAACCTGGTCTCGCGGTCGTCCGGGCAGCGCCGCCGGCGGCCTAGCAATGGCCGCCTACAGCGCCCCCGACACCCCCGCCCTCGCGATCCTGTGGTTGCGGTGGAGGAAGGCCACGAACACGTGAGTCCCGCGACCTCCGGCGTACCCGAAGTGGCCGTCATCGGCTACGGACCCGTCGGCGCCACGCTGGCCAACCTGCTGGGCCGGGCCGGCATAGAGACCCGCGTCCACGAGCGCTGCACCGAGCCGTACCCGCTGCCGCGTGCCTGCCACCTCGATGCCGAGATCATGCGCATCTTCCAGAACATCGGGCTGGGCGACGAGATGGCTGCGCTCGTCGAACCCAGCAGGGGCATGCTATTCGTGGACGCCGACGGTCGGCCGCTGTTCGACTACGAGGACTTCGTCCGCGACCCCATCCTGGGTTGGCACGAGGACTACGTCTTCATCCAGCCCGAACTGGACGCCGTGCTGCGCGCCGGCGTGGACCGCTTCGACTGCGTGGACGTGCGGCTCGGCGCCGAGGTCGCCGACTGGCGGGAGGTGCCCGCCCGGTGGGTGGTGGCCTGCGACGGCGCCGCCGGCACGTCCCGGCCAAGGGCCGGCATCGACTTCGTGGACCTCGGCTACGACCAGCGGTGGCTGGTCGTGGACGTGATGCTCTCGCGGCCCGTCGAGCTGCCCGGCATCATCTGTCAGGTCTGCGATCCGAAGCGGCCCGCCACGTTCGTGCCGTCGGCCCGCGACCACCGCCGCTGGGAGTTCCGCCTGGCCCCCGGTGAGTCCGACGAGCAGGCCGCCGATCCGGAGAACGTGTGGCAGCTTCTGGCCCCCTGGCTGCAGCCGGGAGACGGGGAACTCGTGCGGGCCGCGGTTTACGACTTCCACGCCACCGTCGCCGAGACCTGGCGCCACGGGCGGCTGCTGCTGGCGGGCGACGCGGCCCATCAGATGCCGCCGTTCATGGGTCAGGGCATGTGCTCGGGCATCCGCGACGCCGCCAACCTGGCCTGGAAGCTGCAGGCCGTGCTGCACAACGGCGCCCCGGAGGGGCTGCTGGACAGCTACGAGGCCGAGCGCCGCCCGCACGTCGAGCGCTGCATCGAACTGTCCATCGAGGCGGGCCGGCTGCTGGACGAGCCGGCCTTCCCCGAACCCGACAGCGACGACGGGGAACGCTGGTCGCGCCTCCCCCCGCTCACCGGACTTTTCCAGCAGAGCGCCGCGCCCGCACCCTTCCCCATCGGCCACCAGGCTCGCCAGCCGACCGTGGTGCTGGAGGGGGAGCGCCTCCTGCTGGACGACCTGGCCGGACCCGGCTGGTACCTCGTGAGCGACGGCCCGGCCGGCGGCGCCGGGCTGGCACGGGTGGTGGATGCGACACGGCTGGGCGACCCCGACGGCTGGCTGGCGAGGCTCCTCGGCGGCTCGGCCGCGGTCCTGATCCGCCCCGACCGCTACGTCTACGGCACCGCGCGCACGACGGCCGACGTGGCGGCCCTGCTGGCGGATGCCCGCCGCAGCGTCGGCCTGGAGAGCGCCTGAGGACCGGTCGCGGCGGCTCAGCCCGGGACGATGCGCAGCGGCAGCCGTTTCAGGCCGTTGATGAAGTTGGAGCGCACCCGGGTGACCTCGCCGCACACCTCCAGGTGCAGGTTCCTGCGCAGCAACTCCTCGAGGAACACGCGCACCTCCAGGCGGGCCAGCCACGATCCGAGACAGAAGTGCGGGCCTCCCCCGCCGAAGGTGACGTGACGGTTGGGGTCGCGGCCCAGGTCCAGCGTGTGGGGGTCGTCGAAGACCTCCTCGTCGTAGTTGGCCGAGAGGTACCAGGTCACGACCTTGTCCCCCGCGGCCACGGGGACGCCGGCGACCTCGGTGTCCATCACCGCCGTGCGGCGGAAGTGGATCTGGGGCGAGGCATAGCGCAGGACCTCCTCGACCGCCGTCGTCAGCAGGTCGGGTTCGGCACGCAGGCGTGCCAGCTCGCCGGGGCGCTCGGCCAGGGCAAGGGCACCGTGATTGAGGGCGTGGCGGGTGGTCTCGTTGCCGGCGATGACCAGCAGCAGGAAGAGCGTGTTGAAGTTCTGCGGCGACAGCTCACCGGCGGCCACGAGCAGCGACACCACGTCGTCGGCCGGGTGGCGGCGCTTGCCGTCGGCGAGTTGCCGGGCGTAGGCGAAGACCCTCGTCGAAGTGGGGCTGCGGAACGGCAGGAGCCGGTACGGGTCGGTGTCCTCCCTGTCGAAGACCACCTCGGAGTAGTCCGGGTCGGCGTGGTAGATGATCCTGTCGGCCCACTCGAACAGGCTGCCGGTGTCCTCGTCGGGCACGCCCAGGATGCGGCTGATCATGAGGATCGGCAGCGGGCGGGCCACGGCGCCGACGAAGTCCACCTCGGCTCCGGCGCCGTTGCCCCCGGCATCTGCGAGCGCCTCGTCGAGGATCTGCGCCATGAGCTCCCGGGCGTCGCCCGTCCACCGCTCGATGCTGCGGCGGGTGAAGTTGCGCGACACCATCCGGCGCAGCCGGGTGTGCTCGGGCGGATCCGTCTCCAGCATGGTGCGCCGGGCCTCGCGGGCCTCGGGGTCGCGCTCCAACTCCTCCAACTCGGTGCCGCCGACCTGCGACGAGAACGTTTCGTGGTCGCGGTGGACCGCCACGAGGTCGGCCCAGCGGGTCACCGCCCAGAAGCCGGCGTTGCCGTCCGGCTCGGGGTGCCAGGCCACGGGCATCTCGCGCCGCAGGCGAGCGAACGCCTCGTGAGGAATGGCTCGCTCGTAGACGTCGTGGCTGCAGATGTCGACCGGCGAGAGCGGGCCTCTTGTCACCGGCCTGCCACGTCGTCGAGGAACCAATCCACCAGCCGCTGCGTGCGACGGGACGCCGAGGCCTCCAGGCCGGCGGTCTCGGCCGCCATCACACCAGGGTCGACGCCGTGGGCCCGGAGTTCCTCGTCCCCGATCACGAGCCATTCCGCCAGCAGCTCGCTGTCCACCTCGGGGTGGAACTGCAATCCCAGGCTCCGGCCCTCGCGAAAGGCCTGCGGGCCGTTGCGATTGCGGGCGATCTCGGTGGCACCCTCGGGGACCGTGAAGCGGTCGTAGTGCCACTGGAACCACGGTCCGGGTGAGAGGCCGTCAGGCTCGTCGGTGTCGATTGTGAGCCAGCCGAACTCGGGGACCGGCGCCCGTGACACCGTGCCGCCCAGGGCTGCGGACAACACCTGGCCACCGAAGCAGAGGCCGAGGACGGGCCGCCCGGAGTCGTGGGCACGCCGGACGAAGTCGAGTTCACGGTGGATCCAGCTTCCGATCCTGGTCTCGTCGTACACCGACCACACCGCTCCCAGCACCACCACCAGGTCGTAGTCGCCGGGATCGGGGAACGCACGGTCGCTGACGGGGTTCTGCACGTCGCCGACCACCCGGAAGGGCTCCAGTTCGACGCCCCGGCCGGCGAGAGCCTCGCCGACGAGCGCCGCGTGCCCAGTCGGGTCGTGCTCGACCGCCAACCCCTTCACCGCCGCAGCATACCGGCGGCCATCCGACGGCCCGGTCGGGAGCCGGGTGCCGTTCGCTCCTTCGGCGCAGGCGCAAGGCGTCGCAAAGCGGCTCTTTAGACCGGTCGGGAGCCGGGTGCCGCAGTGTCCGGTCGGGGGCCGGGGTGCCGTCCGCTCCTTCGGCGCGGGCGCAAGGCGTCGCAAAGCGGCCCCCCGGCCCCCTTCCTCGGTTGTTGGCGGCCGCTGGGGTGATCGGGTCGGGGTGCGGGCCCGGTGGAGGGGTCGTCAGAACCTCAGCGGGTCGATGGCCAGGCGGAGGCGGCCGGGGGGGCGCTCGACGTTGGCGAGGGCGTCGAGGAGGAACCTGCGGTCGGCGGCGCGGACGACCCAGCGGTTCTCTCCCACCGGGGAGATGTCGAGGCCGAGCGGCCGACCCAGGCGCTCCACGAAGGCGTCGGCGGCCGCTCCGGCGATCTCGGCGAGCGTCTCGAACGGGGGGAAGCCGAGCTGTTGGCGCAGAGCCCGGTCGTGGCTGCTCAGCAGGCCCGGGTCGGCGGTGCCGGCGGCCTGCAGGACCGGGTGGTCGGGCTGGCGGGTCTGCACCAGGATCCGGCCTCCGCCGCTGCGGGGCCCGGCGAGGCGGGCGGCGCGGGCCAGGAGCGCCATGGCCTGCTCGTTGGCCCGGTAGCGAGGCGCCGAGAGTTCCTGATCGAAGTCCAGGAACGCCACCAGGTCGGCCTTGGGGACTCGGTGCAGCGCGGCTTCGGTTCCGATCACCACGCGGGAGTCGCCGCCCCCGGTCTCCGGGCCTGAACGGGCGGATCCGCTCACCTCGGCAACCCGCTCGCCGAGCAGCACCTCCAGCTCCTCGCGGAGCCTGGCCACGCCGGGACGCAGGATGCGCAGGCGCGTGGCTCCGCAGCCCGAGCAGACCCGCGGACGATGCTCGCCGCAGCGCGGGCAATCCAGACCGCCGGTGCTTGCGCCCGCGGCGGTTCCCTCTCCCACCGCGGCTCCGCAGGAGTCGCAGACCACCAGGTCGCCGCATCCCGCGCAAGCCAGAAGGCGCGCCCGTCCCTTGCGGTTGAGGACGCAGACGGCCCTGTCGCGGGACCGGAGGCGGGCCACGAGCGTCTCGGTCAGCAGGCCGTGACGTCCGACCTCGGGGTCGCGCTGGTCCACGACTTCCAGGCTCGGCCATCCCTCCCGCTCCACGTGGCGCGGCGGGGTGAGTGGCGCGCCGGAAGCCAGCTCCTGCGCCTCCAAGGTGGGTGTCGGCGAGACCAGCACGCAAGGGACGCCCGCTCGGCGGGCCCGCTCGACGGCCACCTCGCGGGCGCTCCAGGTCGGTGCGTCCTCGGCGACCAGTGCCTCGTCGTGCTCATCGAGCACCACGACCGCGGCGAGCCGGGGAGCAGGGCCGAAGACCCCGGCACGGGTCCCGACCACCACGCCACCGGCAGCGGCCTGCGCCCAGCCGTCGGGCAGCAGAGCCGCGGCGGCACCGCGACGGCGCACCCAATCGGCCAGGCGCCCCGCGTCGGCGACGTGCGGGACGACCAGCAGAACATCGCCCCGCGTCAGGGCCGCCATCAGCAACGGACCCCTGTCGCCGGCGGGAGGAACGCGCACCACCGACACGGACCTCTCGAACGCGGTCTCCCAGATCGCTTCGGCGCCTGTACCGGCCGGGCGGGCTGCCGACGGTGCCGACGGCGCGTCGTGCCGAGGGACGCACTCGACGACTCGCGGCGGCGAGGCGGTACCGAAGAACGTGGCGCGGCGCCCGGCCCAGCGCCATGCCGCCCAACAAGCCAGGTCGAGTGTCTCCGCCGACGGCCCGACGCCGACCAGCTTCGAGAGCGGTCGCAAGTCCAGGGGAGCCGGCTCGCGCCCGTCGCCCTCGTCGGGCGGCGGGTCACCCCCGAGATCGAGTTCCAAACGGAGATCTGCGGGCTGCTCGAGAGCGGCCTCGAGGATCGCGTCGGGCTGCGAACCCGGAGCCAGGGACGGTTCGATGTTCCTTGCCGGGGCGGGTCGCCCGGCGGGCTCGGGGTCGCAGGCCGTCACCCAGGCGCCAACGCGGCGGCCCTGCAACGCCACACGCACCATCGTCCCGACGGCCAGCCTCGCCGCTCGACCGTCATCGTGCCAGGCGGAGGGCACCTCGTAGTCGAACTCGCGGTCGACGGCCGCCACGTCGGTGCGCACCCGCACGACCCGCGGGCCGCGCCGCGGCGGGAGGTCGGACTCGGTTGGCGGCGGTTGCCAGGAGGGCGTCCGGCTCAGAGGCCGAGTTCCGATCGCAGCTCGTGGACCCGGTCCGTGCGCTCCCAGGTGAACTCGTCGCGCTCGCGGCCGAAGTGGCCGTAGGCGGCGGTCGAGGTGTAGATGGCCCGCAGCAGGTCCAGGTCACGGATAATGACCGCCGGGCGCAGATCGAACACCTCGCGGACGGCAGGGGCGATCGCGGCCGGATCCACGTGGTGGGTGCCGAACGTCTCCACCATCACCGAGACCGGCTCGGCAATGGCGATGGAGTAGGCGATCTGGATCTCGCAGCGGTCCGCCGCACCGGCGGCGACAAGGTTCTTGGCCGCCCAGCGCGCCGCGTAGGAGGCCGAGCGGTCGACCTTGGTGGGGTCCTTGCCGCTGAAGGCCCCGCCGCCGTGGCGGGCCATGCCACCGTATGTGTCCACGATGATCTTCCGCCCGGTGAGCCCGGCGTCGGCCACGGGCCCGCCCATCACGAAACTCCCCGTGGGGTTGACGAGGATCCGCGGGTCGGCCTCGGGGAACAGGGGACGCAGCACCGGATTGATGACGTGCTCGACGATGTCGGGCTCGATGGTGCGCCGGAGGTCGGTCCCGGCAGCGTGCTGAGCGGAGACCAGCACCGTCTCCACACCAACGGGCACGTCGCCCTCGTAGCGCACGCTCACCTGGGTCTTGCCGTCAGGACGGAGATACGGCACAGCGCCGGCCCGGCGTACCTCCGAGAGGCGCTCGGCCATGCGGTGCGCCAGATGGATCGGCATCGGCATGAGGGTCTCGGTGTCCCGGCAGGCGTAGCCGAATACCAAGCCTTGATCGCCGGCCCCCATCACGTCAGGATCCTCGGCGGGCGCGTTGTCGACGCCGAGAGCCACCTCGGGCGCCTGCTCGCCGATGGCCAACACGACCCCGCAGACGTTGCCGTCGAAGCCGATATCGCCCCGGTCGTAGCCGATGCCGCAGATGGTGTCGCGCACGATCCCCGGAATGTCCACCCAGGCATCGGTGCGGATCTCGCCGCTCACGAGACACAACCCGGTGGTCAGGAACGTCTCGCAGGCCACCCGGCTCTCGGGGTCCTTGGCGATCAGCGCATCGAGGACGGCGTCGGAGACCTGATCGGCCATCTTGTCGGGATGGCCCTCGGTGACGGACTCCGAAGTGAAGGTGTAAGTGGGGCTCACAGTGCCTCGATCATCGTTCCCGGCGGCTGTGGGTCTGCCGCCCTCCGTCCTGTCGTGTCGTCACCCGCCCCCCGTCGGCGGCGATTATACCGGCTCGCCACCGGCGGCCTCCCGGGGCGGGACCTGACCGCCACCCCCGCCCTCGCCCCGCGACGGGGCGGGTCTCAGGCGTTCTGCTGCGGCGGGTGGTCGCCGGTGAGACCCTGCTCGCGCCAGAGGGCGAGTTTCTCGAGGACAGGGAAGTCGTTGAAGCTGAAGAGGCAGGCATCGTCGGACGTCGAGGCGTTGGCGTGCTCGTGCCATGTCCACGAGGGCACGCAGAAGATGTCCCTCTCGACCCAGTCGAAGCGGTGCCCGCCGATGACCGAGTGGCCCGATCCCCTGGCAACCTGGTAGACGACGTTGCCGGTGTGCCGGTGGGCCCGCGTCGCCTCGCCGGGACGGAGCAGTTGCATGGCCGCACCCATCGTGGCCATGACGTGGCCGCCGGTGTGAGGGTTCACATAGCGCAGCATCACGCCGTCGTGGGGACTCTCGACACCGGCCGAGGCGGCCCGCTGCAACGACTCGTAAGTGGCGTCGAAGGGATAGCGCAGCAGCGGCGAGTAGGGCCGGTCCCAGGAGTAGCCGGTCGGCAGCAACGCGGGACCGCCGAACGCGCCTTCGGAGCCGTTGGGTGGATGGTCGACGCTCTGGTGGTGGTCGGGATGCACCTCGTACCAGTTGGCTTCGAGGGCGTTGGCGAGCGGGATGTCCAGGCCGTCCTGCCAGAGGCAGGTCTCACCCTCCTCGTCCACGCCGTGGTCGTGCCAGGTGCCGCCGGGCGTGAGCACGAAGTCTCCGGGGTGGAGGTCGACGCGGTGGCCGTCCACGACCGTGTAACCGCCCGAGCCCTCCATGATGAAGCGCAGGGCCGAGGCGCCGTGGCGGTGCGCCGAGGCACGCTCGCCGGGCCGCATGACCTGGATGCCACTGAAGAGCAGTCCGCACACGGCGCTGATCTCTCTGCGCCTCGGGTTGCGCAGGTAGACGACCCTGCGACCCGCGTCCTCGGGCGCCACGAGGTCGAGTGAGCGCAGCGCCTGGATGCGCAGCTCGGACCACCGCCACAGAGTCGGCGCCGAGAACGCGTGCGGCTCCCAGGGCTCGATCTCGTTCGCGACGGTCCACAGAGCGCCGGTGTCGAGGCGGTCCAGCTCGCCGTAGTACTGCTGCAGATCTTCGCTGTCGGCAACCCGGGCGCGACCCAACTCCCGGTCGCGCGCCTCGCCGGCGGTTCGGATGCTCATGGTCGGACCTCCTGGCTGTCGTGACCGGCAAGGGTGTCGAGGAGCTCGATGGGACCGTCGAAGGGCTCATCCGGACCCCGCGGCGTGCGATCGACCGCGAGAGAGAACACGTCGAAGCGGTTGTAGTGGCCGGTGATGTTGTGCATCTGGTTGTGCTGGACGCACCGCGCCAGGTCGATCTCTCCGTAGGCGATGCCCTCTTCGTCGATGAGCGGCTCGCCGACGACGGCCCCGTCGGGACCGCAGATCCCACTCCACGCCGAGTTGCGCCGGCGCAGGAGTTCCTGCGCCTCCGGCCCGGCCAGAGCCATGGCCGCGATGATCTCGTCGCCGATGGTCGAGCAGGCGGCGACGGTGAAGACCTTCCCTTCGAACGAGTGCGCCGCGGTTCGGGTCCATATGGCAGCGGCCATGTCGTAATCCTCGGGCGCCGTCGGCAGAGCGATGTAGCCCGCCACGTGCACGAGTTCGCCCTGCTCGAGAAGGGCGAACCGTGCCAGCGGATTCGAGTTCTCGCCGCATGCCAGCACGCCGAGCGGTCCCAGCGGTGTGTCGTGGACGACGAGGCTCGAACCGTCGCCGCCGGTCCAGGTGAGCTTCTCGGCCCAGGTCGGCACGAGTTTGCGGTGCCGCCCGAGGAGGCGACCCCGATCGTCGATCGTCAGCGTGGTGTTGTAGATCGTGCCCACCCCCCGGCACGATCGTTCGTTGACGCCGATCACGACGTGGACGCCGTGGCGGCGCGCGGCAGCGGCGACGGCTGCGACCTCGGGGCCGGGAACGGTCACGGCGGTGTCGTGGAGGCGCCGGAACCACTCGCTGCCTGCGAGCGGCGTCATGATCCAGTTCCAGTACGGGTAGCCGGCGATGAAGACCTCCGGGAACGCCACGAGCGAGGCGCCGCCCCGGGCGGCTTCGGCCACCAGCGAGGCGGCACGTTCGGCGGTGGCCTGCGGTTCGAGGAACGCGGGCGCCATCTGGACTGCTGCCGCCAGATAGGGAGGCGGGTAGGAGGCGCTGCTCATCGGTCGGCCACGAACGTGATCGGGAGGTGCTTGATCCCGTTGATGTGGTTGCTGCGCAGCCGATCCGGTGGGCCCGCCAACTCCAGCCGTCGCACCCGACGGGCGAGTTCCTCCAGCACCGCGGCGATCTGCAGGCGGGCGAGATGCGAGCCGAGGCAGAAGTGCGGGCCGCCCCGACCGAAGGCGATGTGATTGTTGGGCGAGCGATCGATGACGAAGTGCTGCGGCTCGTCGAAGTGCTTCTCGTCGCGGTTCGCCGAGGCGTAGTACATGACCACCCGCTCACTCGCCCGGATCGTCACCGAACCCAACCTCGTGTCCTCCGTGGCGACGCGGCGGACGAAGTGGACCGCAGTAGCCCAGCGCAGCACCTCGTCGGCGGCGACGTACGAGTCGATCCCTCCGGCACGGAGGCGGCGCCACTCGCCGGGATGTGTCGCCAGGGCCGCCAACCCGTGACTGATCGAGTGCCGGGTTGTCTCGTTGCCCGCCACCACGAGCATCAGGAAGTAGTTGCAGAACTCCCGGTCTGTGAGCTCCCGGCCGCCGGCCCGACCGATCGCGAGCGCGCTGACGACGTCTGCGCCCGGCCGGTGCCGGCGCTCGACCGCCAGCTCCCGCCCCAGGTCGAACGCCTCGAGGGAGGCCGGATGGCCGAAAGGCAGGAGACGGCGCAACTCGGCGGGCACGGCCGCGACGGCAGGGTCCCAGAACTCGGGGTCGTCGGACCCGATGACGGCATCGCTCCAGCGGATCATGTCGTCGCGCCGGTCCGGCGGGATGCCCATGATCTGGCAGAGCGTGAGGATGGGGAGGCGCTCGGAGATGACCGAGACGGCGTCACAGGTGCCACGCCCGAGTGCCTCGTCGATGAGTCCGGCCGCAGTGGAGCGAACCGACTCCCGCAACTTCCGGACCGCCTTCGGCGTGAACAGCCGCGCCGTGATCCGGCGCATGTCGGTGTGCTGCGGAGGATCCATCTCGAGCAGGGTCCGCCGCACGTCGCACTGCTCGTCGTCGAGGTCGTCGAGGCTGATGACGCCTTTGCGGGAACTGAAGCGCCCGGTGTCGCGCGAGACAACCACGATGTCGTCATACGCCGTCACCGCCCAGAACCCCTCGTGCCCGCCGCCGCGATCGTTCCACGCGACGGGGCTCGATCGCCGGAGGCGGGCGAACTCCTCGTGCGGCACGCCGCTCCTCCACAGTTCCGGGTCGGAGAGATCCACGGCGGTCCGCGGGCGTGTGGGAGCCTTTGCCGTCACGTCGACTCACCCACGACACAATGTATAGCGCATTAGTTGTGATCGCTGCAATAGCAATATGTTATGAACATCACCCGGAACCTGGAGGTTGCCGGCGTCGTCCCAGCCGGATTCCCGTCCAGAGCCATCTGATCCGCTCTTGGCTAGGCACTATACGTCCTCTCCACCTCGACATACAACACGACGGCAGCGGTGATCAGAGCGATAGCTTGGCCCGCCCAGCGCTCAGAGCCTTACGTAATCCTTGCGATAGCGAATTATCAATCCTAGAATGAGAGTGTGGCGAACCCTCGGGAGACGATTCTGGACCTCTACGGATCGTTCATCAGAGACTTCGGGGGCTGGATCGCGGTGGCCGATCTGATTCGCCTCCTCGACACGCTCGGCATCGACGAGGCGTCGTCCCGCTCGGCGGTCTCCCGCATGAAACGGGCCGAACTCCTGCATCCGGCCATCCTGGGGGGCGTCAAGGGCTACAGACTCACCACGCCGGCCGAGGAGTGGTTCGCCGACGGCGACCAGCGCATCCTGCATCGGAGCGGTCCGGTCGAGCACACCCGCTGGGTGCTCGTCTCGTTCTCGGTGCCGGAGGGCGAGAGGATGATGCGATACCGGCTGCGGGCCCGCCTCAGCGCTCTCGGATTCGGGCAGGCCTCCGCGGGACTCATGGTCGCTCCCGTCGCCGTGATGGCGGAGACCGAACGGACGCTGCGGCGTGAGGGGCTCGACTCGTACGTCACGCTCTGGGACGCGACCCACGCGGGTTTCACCAGCACCGCGGCCATGGTGGCGTCCGCCTGGGACCTCCCGGCGATCCGAGCCGCCTACGACACCTACATGGCATCGCAGAGGCCGGTGCCGGCGGCGCTGGAGTCCGTGGTCGATGACGACCGGGAGGCGTTCCGTCACTACGTCGCCAACGTCAACGCCTGGCGTGCCCTCCCCTACCTCGACCCTGGACTCCCACTCTCGGCGCTGCCGGCCGGCTGGCCGAGTTCCGAGGCCGCGCAGCTCTTCGACGCCGTCGCGGCCCGGTTGCGCCCCGGCGCCTGGCGGTGGTTCGTCAGGATCTGCTCCCGGAATCACGAGGTGAGGGCGAAGGCAGGATGATCGATCATGACCGCCATCCGATCTCCTGGCGCGATGCCGGCGAGGGTCCGCCCGTGATATTCCTGCACGGACTCGGCGGCACCCGCACGGCCTGGGATCCGCAGTTGCGCGGCCTGGCCGATCGGTTCCGCTGCATCGCCTGGGACATGCCGGGCTACGGGGCCTCGGCCCGCCTGGAGGAATTGACGTTCCCCGCCATCGCCGACAGCCTCGCCGGGCTGCTGGACACTCTGGAACTCGAGACCGCCGATCTCGTCGGGTTGTCGTTCGGCGGCATGCACGCGCTGCACGCGGCCGTCCACCATCCCGCCCGGGTGCGCCGGCTGGTGCTCGCCGACACGAGCCCCGCATTCGGACTCGACGGAACCACCGCACAGGAATGGAAGGAGGCCCGGCTCGCACCGATCGAGCGCGGCCTGGCCCCCTCCGACATGGCCGCGGGGGTCATCGAGTCGATCTGTGCGAAGCCTCTGGAGCCCGGGATTCGCGGTCAACTCGTTGCATCGTTCGCTCGGATCTCCGCGGCCGGCTTCCGGGCCTCCGTCGAGTGCCTGGTGCATCACGACGTTCGCGGCCAACTGGCCGGCATCGCCTGCCCGTCGCTGGTGATCGTTGGCGAGGCCGACCGGGAGACGCCCGTGGCGTACGCGGAAGCGCTGGCGGCCGGCCTTCCGAACAGCAGCCTCGAGGTGCTGGAAGGAGTCGGCCACCTGTCGCCGTCGGAAGCTCCGGAGCACTTCAACCGGCTCGTCGGAGACTTCCTCGGGCGGCCCGACGCGCCGAGCGATTGACAGCAGGAGGACTCGATGAGCGACACGATCCGCACACCCGCCCGGCTGGCGATCGTGGACCGGGTCAGCCGGCTCGGTCCGCTGTTCGCCAAGCGCACCGCCGAGTACGACCGTGAGGCGCGTTTCCCGTACGAGAACTGGGGGGACCTCCGCGACGCCGGACTGCTGGGCATCGCCGTTCCCGTCGAAGCAGGCGGCCTGGGCGGCGACTTCGTGGCCTACGCCCTGGCGTCGGAGGAACTGGGGCGCCACTGCGCCGCCACGGCGCTCACCTTCAACATGCACGTGGCGACGACGTTGCTCGTCGGTGAGATCGCCGACGCACTCGACCTGACCGCAGCGGAACGAGGACTGCTGGCCGAGCGCCGCGCCCGACTCTGGGACGGCATCGTGACCGAGCAGCACATCCACAGCCAGCCCTTCTCGGAGGGCCGCGCCGCCGGGGCCACCGGCGGCTACGCCACCCGCGCCACGCCGGTCGAGGGTGGCTACCGGGTCACCGGACGCAAGATCTTCGCATCGCTGGCCGGCGCCTCCAACTACCACAACATCCTGTGCCACACCGACGGCGACCCGCGGGTGCGGCTGCTGGGCGTTCCCCACGATGCCCATGGTCTGAGGATCGAAGGCGAGTGGGATCCGCTCGGCATGCGCGCAACCGACTCGCGCAACCTGGTCATGAACGACGTGTTCGTACCCGCGGAGAACGAGTGGCTACCGCCCGGAGCCTTCGACCAGGCCGCGACGCGCTGGCCGTACATCTTCATGACGCTCTCATTCACCTACCTGGGGCTGATGCGGGCAATACGCGACTTCACAGCCGAATATCTTCGGGAGAGTGGCCGAGCGACCAATCCCATCAAGCAACAAGGATGGGCGGAGATGAACCTCGTCTACGAGCAGGCGCAGGCGCTCTGTTACCGGATCCTCGGCGACGTGTGCGTGGATCCCGAGCCGGCCAAGGTCCACCGGGCGTGGGCTTCGCTGGTCACGACGATGGAGGGGGCTCCGGCCATGGCCACCACCGCCATCCGCATCTGCGGTGGACGGTCGATGCTGCGCCCGAGCCTCATCGAGCAGGCCTACCGGGATGCACGCTGCGGTGCCGCCATGCTGCCGTGGAGCGTGGAGGTGTGCCTGGAGCGGCTCGGTGCCGCGGGCCTCGCTGATCCGGCAGAGGGAGCCTCGCGATGAACACCACCGCCACCGAATGGCGCTGGGTGCAGCGCTATGCCGAACAGTTCCGGGCGTGCGACCTGCAGGCCGGCGAGGTGGCCGTGCTGCTGTCGGAGGCCGCCAGCAGGCCGCTGATCGTCGAGACGGCCCGCATGGCGCTGGAGTCGCTGGGCGCGGCCGTGGCCGACGTGCGCATGCCGACGCCGACCAATCCCGGCCCTGTCCCCATCCGCTCGACCGGGGCCTCGGTGGCCCTGGCCGGGCACCGGGCGGCCATCGCCGCTCTGGCGGCCGCCGACTTCGTCGTGGACTGCACCGCCGAGGGACTGCTGCACGCCCCCGAGTTGGGCGAGATCCTGGCGGGGGGCAGCCGCGTGCTGATGATCTCCGCCGAGCACCCCGAGAATGCCGAACGCTGGCCCCACGACCCGACGCTGGCCGAGCGCGTGGAACACGGTGTGGCACTGCTGACCGCCGCCGAGGTGATGGGTATCACCAGCGCCGCCGGCACCGACCTGCGGATCCACCTCCCCGGCGCGGTCCGGGCCGGCTCCCACGGCTGGTGCACCGCACCCGGCAGCATCGCCCACTGGCCCGGTGGACTGGTCCTGGCGTTCCCGGCCGAGCGAACCGTCAACGGCACGCTCGTGCTGGCGCCCGGTGACGTCAACCTCACCTTCAAGGAGTACATCCGCGAGCCCATCAGCCTGCGGATCATCGACGACTACATCGTCTCCATCGACGGCGACGGCCACGATGCGGCACTGATGGAGTCCTACCTGGCGTCCTTCGAGGAAGTCGACGCCTACGCGGTCAGCCACGTGGGCTGGGGGATGAACCCGGGCGCCCGCTGGGAGGCCCTGGCCATGTGGGACAAGGGCGACCTCAACGGCACCGAACTGCGGGCCTTCGCCGGCAACGTGGTCTACTCCACCGGCGCCAACGAGACCGCCGGCCGCTTCTGCCGCGGCCACTTCGACCTGCCCATGCGCAACTGCACCGTCACCCTCGACGGCGAAACGGTCGTCGACGAGGGGAGACTACGCGCCGACCTTCGCTAGTCGAGCCGGCCAACTCGTGCCGGTGGAGACGGCCGAGGAGATTCGCGCCGGCATGATGGACCGCCGGCACGCCGCCACCGCCGCCCGGGATCGAGCACGCTGACGGCGGGAATCACCGGACGGACCGGCTACGGGGATGTCAGGAGTTGGTCGGTCCCGACGTAGACGAACTCCCACGGTTCGGGATCGGGCCCCTGGTTCTCGACCCCGGCGGGGTAGCTGGGTATGAAGCCGTGCATCTTGGCCTGGAGGAAATTGTCGGCGGCCAACCAGGCGTACGCGTCGGAATACTTGAATTGATTGATCCCGTGCCGGGTGGTTGCCAGATCGACTGCATAGCCGGTCTGATGACGCGAATAGCCCGGCGGCGCGATGACTCGGAATGCTCTGAAGGTCTTCTCGTCCGTGTACGGCGCCTCCAGGCGGTGGAACAGCAGCTGTCTCTGTAGACCGAACCCGCGGTACCCGGAATTCAGCACGATCGAGTGGCCGGCTTGTCGGGCGGCCTCGCGGAGAGCCCGGTAGGCGCGTGCCGCCTCGGGTTGCAGCAGCTCCTGCTCCACGACCTCCAAGTCGTCCAGGGAGGCAACCACCGGTTGCAGCCTGTATCCCCGTTCCTCGGCGATTCTCCGCATACGAGCATCGATCTGCTCGTCGGCGGTGATGGTGGGAGCGTCGGATATGCGCACCAGGTTTGACAGCATCACCGAATCGAGCAGGTCCTTGAACTGTTGACTCGAGAAATGCGGCATTTCCGCTGCTGCTTGCGCGGTGGATCTCGAGGTGCTCTCCCGATGATCGATGTCAAAGGGCGACGTTCCCCTGTGTCGTTCACAGTCGCCCTCGATGAGATCGTGGAGTCGGTCGACCCGCCAGCCCCCTTCGGCGGGCCGCGGCGCTCCGTTCTCGTCGAGCAGGTGCGGGTGGAAATCCCAGCCGGCGATCCGGTCGCCGACGAAGTCGAGTTGCAGCACGCCCGTCTCGCCCGTGATGCCCCATCTCGGGTGCCAGACGAAGTTGCCCAGCGAAAAGGCAACCAACTTGCCGTCCACGAACTCGATCGACTGCAGGACGTGCGGATGGTGACCGATGACGGCGTCGGCGCCGGCGTCGAGCAGGATCCGGGCGTACTCCCGCTGATCAGCGCTGGGACAGGTGGCCACCTCGATGCCCCAGTGAACGACGGCTATCACCACGTCCGCCTCACCGGCGGCGATCCTCACACTCTCGAGCACGCGCTCGGGTTCGGCGTCCGAGGCGATGCCCGGTGAGCCGGGCCCGGCGGGGAAACTCCACGGAACGATCCTGGACACACCCACGAACGCCACCGTCACGGACTCATCGATCACCAGGAGGCGGTGCCGGAAGGCCTCGACGTCGTTGACCCCCGCCCCGAGGGCCACCACGCCGGCGTCCTCCAACGACGCGATCGTGTCGACCAGGGCGTCCGCGCCGTAGTCCTTGGCGTGGTTGTTGGCCAGATTGGCGACGTCGATGCCGGCGTCGGCAATCCGCTGCGCCGCCGACGAGGGGGCACGGAAGGTGAACTGCTTGTCGGTCGGCGTATCGCGATCCGTGATCGCCATCTCCACGTTCACGACGGCGACGTCCCCCGAAGCCAGGGGCGGTTCGATGCCCTCGAACGGATCGATCCCGGCCGGCTCGGTGCGATCCATGAGCACATCCCCCGCCGACAGCAGCGTCCAGCGCGTCCCCGTCGTGGTTGCCGTCGTTTCGGCCGGTGTCACCGGCGAGCTGTTCAGCCAGCGTCCCGGCGTGGCGTCGCCGGCGACGAACCGTCTCGTGGGCAGTCGGCGCGTTCCCCACGTGCCATCGTCCCGCCGCTGTTGCAGCGCGAACTCCACGCTCCCCCCGTCGAGCCGCCGCGCGGAGGCGCGCATCTGCATCCCGGCAATCGGCAGCGGCGAGCTGTTCAGCCAGCGTCCCGGCGTGGCGTCGCCGACGACGAACCGTCTCGTGGGCAGCTGGCGCACTCTCCACGTGCCATCGTCGCGCCGTTGTTGCAGCGCGAACTCCACGCTCCCCCCGTCGAGCCGCCGCGCGGAGATGCGCACCTGCAAGCTCTCGTCCTGATCCGCGGACGCCGCTGCGGCGGTGGCGAGAACGCCGGTTGCGACCATCGCGACCGCGAACACGGACAGCAGGAGCCGCTGTCCGATGTCAAGAGTCTGAGACATTGTCGGGTCCAGGGGTTGGACGGTCGGGGATTGCCGGTACCGGACGCTCGCCGATTCCTGTACGGGGCCGATGGGCCTCCGGCTGCGGAGCCCGGGCGCGGGGACGCCCGAGGCCGGCGCACGGGGCGATATCAGATGTCATCGGTGTCGTGGATCCCGACCTTCGCCGCAACGACCCCCCGAGGGGCCGCCGATGGGCTCTCAGCGTGCGGCGCGGAGGGCCACGACCCGGTCGAGGATTGCCCGGGCCACGTGGCGCTTGGAGGCGAGCGGGACGGTCGTGCAGCCACCGGCGGAGTCGAGGAGGGCCACCTCGTTGGTGTCGTGGTCGAAGCCGGCCCGGGGTGCCGAGACATCGTTGACCACGATGAGGTCGGCACCCTTGGCGTGCAGCTTGGCCCGCGCGTTGGCCAGCACGTCGGAGGTCTCGGCGGCGAAGCCGACCAGGATCCCGGCGCCGGTGCCCCGACCCAGCGCGGCGAGGATGTCCGGTGTGGGTTCGAGGGTGATGGTGCGGGCCTCGCCGGTCTTCTTGATCTTCTCGGCAGCGGGCGCGGCGGGCCGGTAGTCGGCGACGGCGGCCGCCATGATCACCACGTCGGCGGGCAGCCGGTCCACGACCGCGGTGCGCATCTCCTCGGCCGTCTCGACCAGTACGAGATCCACGCTCGCCGGCAGCGGGCGCTGCACGGTGGCGACCAGTGTGACTTTGGCACCGCGGACCGCCGCCTCCGTGGCCACGGCGTAGCCCTGCTTGCCGGACGAGCGGTTACCGACGAACCGCACCGGGTCGATGGGTTCGCGGGTGCCGCCGGCGGTCACGAGGACGCGCAGTCCGGTCATGTCACCGGACGAGGCGGCGTCACCGATGGCCAACGCATCCGCCGCGGCGGCAAGGATTGGTTCGGGCGCCGCCAGGCGTCCGGCGCCCTCGTCACCGCCGGCGAGGCGGCCCTCCTCCGGCGGTACGACGATCACGCCGCGCCCGGCGAGGAGACGCAGGTTGTCCTGGGTCGCCGGGTGCTCCCACATCTCGGTGTGCATCGCCGGGCAGACCACGACCCGCGCCCGGGTGGCCAGGAGGGTGGCACTCAGCAGGTCGTCGGCAAGTCCGGCCGCGTAGGCGCCGATCACGCGAGCGGTGGCCGGGCAAACCAGGATCAGATCGGCCTGCCGGCCCAGGGTGACGTGCGGGATCGGATCGTCGTCGTCGAAGAGCGAGAGGCGGGCTCGTTCGGAGGCCAGCGCCGAGAACGTGACCTCGCCGACGAAGCGCTGTGCCGCCGCCGTCAGCACGGGGACGACGTGAGCGCCGGCATCGACGAGACGCCGGCAGATCTCGACAGCCTTGTAGGCGGCGATCCCCCCGCTGACGGCGAGAACGATGCGACTCCCCGCGAAGGGGCTCATGCGGCGCTCACAGTCGGCACACCGCGAATCCGGCGGCCTCAGCCGGCCTGGTCGGGCAACTCCGCGTCCAGCTCCAGCGTCGGCTCTTCGGGCTCCGGAGGATCCTGGACCGTGACCGCAACGATCTTGCCCTGCTCGATCTCCTGCAGGGCGATCGACAGCGGCTTCCGAGCCGTCGAGGAGACCTGCGGCGGGATCATCCGTCCGAGACCCTCGCCGAGTTGGCCGTAGTAGGAGTTGATCTGCCGGGCGCGCGTGGCGCCGAGTGCGACCAGCCGGAACTTGGAGTCGTCGGCCTTCTCGAGCAACTCCTCCACCGGAGGATTGATCATGCTGTTGGTTTCATCGCCGAACTCGGGTCCCCGCATCGTCGCTCCCCAAACTGGTCGTCGAGTTAATCGTCAGGCGTGGCCCGCACCCACGGCACCGGTCTCGCATCGACCATGTTCCCGCCGCGCTGCAGCCACCGACTCGCTCCGACAGCCTACCGCTCGCCACCCGATTCACGGCCGGGTGCCGCCGTGCCCGCCACATCACGCCGGCGCCGGTGCTCGTCGATGATCCGCCCCATCTCGGCCACGGTCTCGTTCAGGTCGGCGTTCACGACGACGACGGCACCGAGGTCCCGGGCCGTCTCCCGCTCGCCGGGCCCGTAGGACAGGCGGGCCCGCACGTGGGCCTCACTGTCACCCCGAACGCGCAGCCGGTGCGCCTGATCGGAATCGGACGGCGCCTCAAGGAACAGCAGCAGCGCCTCCGGATGCCGGGCGCGCACCTGACGGGCCCCCTGGACGTCGATCTCCAGGAGGATGTCACACCCCGGCGGCGGCTCGGGATGGGGCGTGCCGTAGCGGTACTCACCGAAGTCGGCCCACTCCAGGAAGTCCCCCGCGGCAATCGCCGCATCGAAGGTGGCGCGGCCCACGAAGTGGTAGGCGTCATCGGGCTCACCCACGCGCTGTGGCCGGGTGGTCCATGAGCGGCTGAGCCAGAGCCGATCGTCCTGGCCGACCAGCAGGCGCGCCAGAGTGCTCTTGCCGGACCCGCCCGGTCCGGAGAGAACGATCAGCAGGGGTGATGTTGTCAGTCCCGATGCCCTCGAAGGCCGACGTCAGCCCTCGAAGGAAACTACGGCAGCCTGGCCAGGAGTGCCTCGCGCTGCTTGACGCCGAGGCCTCGCAGCCGTCGCGTCTCGCTGATGTCGAGTTCCTCCATGAGCCTTCGGGCCGTCACCTTTCCAATTCGGGGCAGCGACTCCAGGACGGCCAATACCTTGGTGCCTCCGACCACATCGTCGTCGGAGGCCAGGTCCAGCACATCGGACAGAGTCAGATCGCCCAGCTTCAGGCGGTCCTTCAAGTCCGCCCGCTGGCGGCGAACCGCCGCAGCCTTGGCCAGAGCCTCTTTCCGTTGTGCATCACTGAGTTGTGGGGGTAGGGGCATGGCCGGGAACTGTAACCGTGTCGCAACCCGGATTGGCGCATTTCGGGGTGATCTGTGACGCGTGTGCCGGCGCGAGCCGGTGGTTCCCCTCGCCTCGCTCAGTCGAACAGCAGCGCCGCAGCCGCCTCCGCAGGGTCCGCAGCCGCGGTCACGGGCCGTCCGATGACGAGGATGTCGGCACCTGTGGCGACCGCTGCCACCGGTGTCGCCACCCGCGACTGATCGTCGGCGGCCGCGCCCGGCGCACGGATCCCGGGGACGACACGCAGCAGGTCGGGCGCAGCCGCGACGATCGTCGGCAGGTCCGAGGCCGCGCACACCACACCGCCACAGCCGGCGGTGGCGGCACGGCGCGCCCGCCGCTGCAAGACCTCCGGCGCAGCCTCGCGATCGCTGGTCAGCACACTGATCGCCAGAGCCAGCGGCGGGCCGGCTCCGGGCGGGCGGGGCGCGTTGACGAGTCCCTCGACGCCGGCTCGGAGCATGTCGGAGCCGCCGGCGGCGTGCATCGTCACGTAGCGCGCGCCGAGGCTGCCGAGGGCGCCTGCGGCGCGCCCCACGGTGTTCGGGATGTCGTGCAGCTTCAGATCCACGAACACGTCGAAACCCTCGTCACGCAGCGCCTGCACGGCCCGCGGGCCGACCGCGCCGAACAACTCCAGGCCCACCTTGGCGATGCCGAACCACGGATGCAGCGCCCGGGCCAGGATCACAGCCCGGTCGAGATCAGCGGTGTCCAGCGCCACAGCGCAGCGGGTGCGATCCATCGGTGTGCCGTTCAGGAAGCCCCTGCGGGCCGCCGACCCGCACGGTGCGCGACTTCGGACTCCATCAGCCCGTCGCGCCGGTCGGGGCGCGGTGTGCCGCGCCGGTCAGGTTGCTCACCGCCGGCACGCCGCGGCGCCGGCACCAGACGGCCACCTCCGCACACACCCTCTCGGCGGCCCGCGGGGAGGCGAACGTGGCGGTGCCGACCTGCACGGCCGACGCACCGGCCATCAGCATCTCGATGGCATCGACACCCGTCGCCACGCCACCGACGCCGACGATGGGCAGATCCGCCAGCGCCGCACGGCACTCCCACACGGCCCGCACGGCCATGGGACGGATGGCGGGACCGGAGACTCCCCCCGCCCCGGCGCCCAGCACGGGGCGCCGTTCGACGACGTCGATCACCAAGCCGGGCACGGTGTTGATAAGCGTCACGGCCGAGGCACCCGCCTCCTGCGCAGCAGCCGCCACCGCGACGACATCGGGAGTGACGAGGCTGAGCTTCGCCCAGCGCGGCAGGCCCGCCGCGGCCGCGGCCTCGACGGCGGCGGCCGTGGAGGTGGGTTTGCGGGCGAAGAGGTGCTCGCCGTCGTCGAGGTTGGGGCAGGAGACGTTGACCTCCAGCGCCAGGATTCCGGCCCGGTGCGGTGCCAGCAGCTCGGCGGCCCGGCGGTACTCGTCGAGGGTTCGCCCCCAGATGCTGGCCACGACCCGCACCCCCGCCGCCCGCAGCGCCGGCAACTGCTCGGCGGTCCACGCCGCAACTCCCGGTCCCTGGAGACCGACGCTGTTGATCATTCCGGCGGGCACGGCGTCCAGCCGGGGTGCCGGATTCCCGGGCCAGGGATCCGCCGAAAGCGACTTGACGACGACCGCGCCCGGCGCCGCCAGGTCCATCACGCCCGCCAGCTCCGTCCCGTAGCCCACCGTTCCCGAGGCGCACAGCACCGGGTTCGGCAGTTCGACGTCGCCCACCGAGACGCGCAGGTCGACGGCGCGCGCGGTGCGGCGCATCGTCATGCCCGCATCTCCCGGTGGTACTCCTGCAGGGTGCGCACCTCCATGGGGTGATCGCGCTGGTCGGCGATGCCGGCGGTGGCGGCCAGTGCGGCCGCCACCGTGGTGAGCAGCGGTACGCCGCGTTGCGCCGCAGCGCGGCGGATGTCGGCTCCGTCGGCCCGTGGGCCGCGGCCCTGCGGTGTGTTGATGACCAGATCGATGCGGCCGTCAACCAGCAGCGCCACGGCATGGGGGCCCTCGGGGTCGCCGAGCTTCGCCACGACCTGGTCGATGTCCACGCCGGCCGCGGCTAGGCCGGCGGCCGTCCCCCGGGTGGCGAGGAGCGTGAAGCCCATGTCCGCCAGGCGCCGCGCCACGGTGACGCCCGCCGCCTTGTCCCGGTCGGCGAGGGACAGGAACACCGATCCCGACGTCGGGAGGGCGGCTCCGGCGGCGATCTGGCTCTTGGCGAACGCCAGCCCCGGCCGCCGGTCGATGCCCATGACCTCCCCGGTGCAGCGCATCTCGGGACCCAGCACCGCGTCGACCCCGGGGAACCGGTCGAACGGCAGCACCGCCTCCTTGACCGAGATGTGCCGGGGCCGCCGCCAGGAGTCCTCGGCGCCGGGCGCGGGCACGGGACCCCTCCAGCCGTCCACCGAACCCTCGGCGGCGACTTCGGCGAGGGTCCTGCCCATCATCGCCAGCGTCGCCAGCTTCACCAGGGGCACTCCGGTGGCCTTCGCCACGAACGGCACGGTGCGCGACGCCCGCGGATTCGCCTCCAACACGTAGACCGACGGCCCGGCGCCGTTGCCGCCGGGCGCGCCGTCGGGCCCGCGGAGCACCGCGTACTGCACGTTGAGCAGGCCCACGACCTGCAACTCGGTGGCGATGGCCCGCGTGTGACGCTCGAGGGCTTCGATCACGGTTGCGGGGAGGTTGACGGGCGGCAGCAGGCAGGCGCTGTCACCGGAGTGCACGCCCGCCTCCTCCACATGCTCCATGATCCCCCCGATGAGCACGGCGCCGGTCCGGTCGCGCACGGCGTCCACGTCCACCTCGACGGCATCCTCCAGGAACCGGTCCACCAGCACCGGTCGCTCCGCCGAGAGCCCTCCCTCCCGGCCGAGCGACCCCTCGCCGCCGATCTCGGCCATGGCGGCGTCCAGCTCCTCGTCGTCGTGCACGATGACCATGGCCCGCCCGCCCAGCACGTAGGAGGGTCGCACCAGCACGGGGTAGCCGATGCGATCGGCCACCCGGCGAGCCTCGCCGGAAGAGGCGGCCACTGCGCCGGGCGGCTGCGGGATGCCGAGGCGCCGGCACAGCGCGCCCCACTGCTCGCGATCCTCGGCGGCGTCGATGGACGCGGGGGAGGTGCCCGCCACAAGGCCCGGCGGCAGCTCGCCGGCGAGCTTCAGCGGCGTCTGCCCGCCGAGGCCCACGATGACGCCGGCCACGCCCGGGCCTCCGGCCGCCCGCGCCGAGCGCTCCTCGGCCTCCAGCACCGCCAGCACGTCCTCGGTGGTGAGTGGCTCGAAGTACAGCCGGTGGCTGGTGTCGTAGTCGGTGGACACCGTTTCGGGGTTGCAGTTCACCATCACGGTCTCGTAGCCGGCGTCGGCCAGCACCTGCGCGGCGTGCACGCAGCAGTAGTCGAACTCGATGCCCTGCCCGATGCGGTTCGGCCCCGACCCGAGGATGACTACTTTCGGACGCCCCGACGGCGCCACCTCGTCGGTGTCCTCGAAGGTGGAGTAGTGGTAGGGCGTCTCGGCGGCGAACTCGGCGCCGCAGGTGTCCACCGTCTTGAACGTCGGCTCCACCCCGGCGGCGGCCCGTGCCCGGCGCACCTCGCCGGGCGGGCACCCCCAGAGGAACGCCAGCTGGGCGTCGCTGAAGCCGAGACGCTTCAGGTGGCGCCAGTCGCGGCTGGGTAGCTGCTCCGCCCGGGCGCCGGCCAGCCGGGCCCGCTCGGCGACGATGAGCCGCATCTGCTCCAGGAACCAGGGATCCACGCCGCTGGCGGCGTACACCGCCTCGGTGGCGATCCCCCGGCGCAGCGCCGCCTCCAGTTGGAAGACCCGCTCGGGGGTGGCCACGCCGACCGCCTCGACGAGTGCCTCGTCGTCGAGGCGGTCGTAGGCGGTCTCGGCGGGATCGCAGTTGAGGCCGGCCCGGCCCAGTTCGAGTGAGCGCAGCGCCTTCTGCAGCGACTCGCAGAACGTCCGGCCGATGGCCATGACCTCGCCCACCGACTGCATGGAGGTCCCCAACTCGGGGCGCGCGCCGGGGAACTTCTCGAAGGCCCAGCGCGGCACCTTCGTGACGACGTAGTCGATGGTGGGCTCGAAGGCGGCGGGCGTCTTGAGGGTGATGTCGTTGGGGATCTCGTCCAGCGTGTAGCCGACGGCCAGGCGGGCGGCGATCTTGGCGATGGGGAAACCGGTGGCCTTCGAGGCCAGCGCCGAGGAGCGACTGACCCGCGGGTTCATCTCGATGACGACCTGTGAACCGTCGACCGGGTCGAGCGCGAACTGGATGTTGGAGCCGCCGGTCTCCACGCCGATGCGCCGGATGCACGTGAAGGCGGCGTCGCGCATCCGCTGGTACTCCACGTCGGAGAGTGTCTGGGCGGGCGCCACCGTGATGCTGTCGCCGGTGTGGGTGCCCATGGGGTCGAAGTTCTCGATGGAGCAGATCACCACGCAGTTGTCGGCCCGGTCGCGCATCACCTCCAGCTCGAACTCCTTCCAGCCGGCGATGGAGCGCTCGATGAGGATCTCCCCGATGGGACTGGCGGCGAGCCCCTCTGCGGCGATGGCCGCCAGCTCGTCGACCGTGGCTGCCATGCCGGTCCCTCGCCCGCCCAGGATGTAGGCGGGACGCACGATGACGGGCAGGCCGACGGCCTGCGGCGCCTCCATGGCCTCGTCCAGCGAGCGGGCCACCATGGACGGCGGCACCGCCAGGCCCACCTCCACCATGGCCGCCTTGAAACGCTCGCGATCCTCGGCGCAGGCGATGGCCTCGGCGGAGGCGCCGATCATCTCGCAGCCATGGGCCTCCAGGACGCCTCGCTCGGCGAGCTGCATCGCCAGGTTGAGGGCGGTCTGGCCCCCGAGGGTGGGCAGCAGGGCATCGGGTCGCTCGCGCTCGATGATCCGGGCAAGTATGTCGGCCGAGAGCGGCTCCACGTAGGTGGCGTCGGCGAAGTCGGGATCGGTCATGATCGTGGCCGGGTTGGAGTTGGCCAGGACCACCCGGTAGCCCTCGGCGCGCAGCACACGGCAGGCCTGCGTGCCCGAGTAGTCGAACTCGGAGGCCTGACCGATGACGATCGGGCCCGAGCCGATGATCAGGATGGATTCGATGTCGGTCCGGCGAGGCATCAGCCGTGAGCGGGCCCGGGGGCGCCGGGCTCGAGATCGCCATCGCCGCCGAATCCGGCCCCGTCCGGCTCGGAGCCGTGCAGTTCCCGCAGCCAGGTGTCGAAGTTGGCGAAGACGTAATCGCTGTCGTGCGGGCCGGGACCCGCCTCGGGGTGGTGCTGCACGCCGAAGGCCGGAACCTCGAGGCTGCGCAGGCCCTCCACGGTGCCGTCGTTGAGGTTGCGATGGGTGACCTCGATGCTGCCGGCGCCGCTGTCGGCGACGCTGAAATTGTGGTTCTGGCTGGTGATCTCGACGTCACCGCTGGCAAGGTGGCGCACCGGATGGTTGCCCCCGTGGTGCCCGAAGGGCAGCTTGAAGGTCTCGCCCCCCAGGGTTGCGGCGAGGAGTTGATGGCCGAGGCAGATCCCGAAGACGGGAACGGCGCCCAGCAATCCGCTGATCACGTCGCCGGCGCCCTGCACGGCCGCGGGATCGCCGGGTCCGTTGGACAGCAGCACCCCGTGCGGGCGGCGCGCCAGGATCCTCTTGGCCCCGAAGCGGGCGGGGACCACTTCGACGTGGGCGAACGCCGCCAGGCGGCGCAGCATCGAGGTCTTCACGCCGAAGTCGACGACGCTGACACGCCAGGGCGCCCGGCCGTCGGCACGAGTCGTCGACCAGTGGTAGGGACGGTCGCAGGTCACCGCGGCGACGAGGTCGACGCCGTCGGTTCCGGGCTCGGCCGCCGCGGCGGCGCGCAGGTCGGCCTCCGGTGCCGTGCCGAAGGCACCCACCATGGCTCCCGCCGAGCGGATGTGCCGGGTGAGACGGCGCGTGTCGATCCCCGTGAGACACGACAGGCCGTGGCGCACGAGGAAATGGTCCAGCCGGCCGTCGGCGCGCCAGTTGCTGGGCGTCGTCACCAGGTCACGCACCACGAGGCCCCGACAGAACGGCCGGCGGCTCTCGAAGTCGGCGCCGGTGACCCCGTAGTTGCCGATGTGGGGGTAGGTGAACGTGATGATCTGCCCGGCGTAGGACGGGTCGGTGAGAACCTCCTGGTAGCCGGTCATCACGGTGTTGAACACCACCTCGCCGGCGGTGAGGGCGCCGGGCTGGCGGGCACCCACCACGTCTCCCTCGAAGACCTCGCCGTCGGCCAGCACCAGCGCACCGGGGCGGCGGTCACCCGTCACCGCTGCGCCTCGCCGTCGATCACCACAGGCTCGCCGGCCACGAGCGTGTGGCGCACCCGGCCTCGGAGCCGGCGGCCGGCGTAGGGCGTGTTCCGGCTGCGGCTGGCACCGCCGGAGTCATCGACCGTCCAGACGGCTTCGGGATCCAAGACCAGCAGGTTCGCCGGGCGGCCCGCCGCCACGGGGCCGCCGTGGGTGTCGCCCAACCCGGCGATGCGTGCCGGCTGCCAAGACAGCAACGCCAGGACGTCCGCCACGGGCATGTCGAGCTCGGTCAGGGCGAGGGCAAGCGCCGTCTCCAGGCCCAGCATGCCCGGCGGGGCCTGCTCGAACGGGCGGTCCTTGGCGTCCGCGGTGTGGGGCGCATGATCGGTGGCGATGGCATCCAGGACTCCGCCGGCGAGGGCGGCGCGCACCGCGGCAACATCCGGCTCGGGACGCAGCGGCGGGTTCACCTTGAAGGTTGCGTCGTAGGAGGCGCAACACTCGTCGGTGAGCGTGAAGTGATGCGGGGCGACCTCGGCGGAGACGGCTACCCCGCTGCGGCGGGCCGCGTCGAGGATCGCCACGGAGCCGGCCGTGGAGAGGTGCTGGAAGTGCACCGGCACCCCGGTCAGGCGGCTGAGGGCCACGTCGCGCATCACCATGATCTCCTCGGCCTCGGCGGGTATCCCGGGGATGCCCAGCCGCGACGACCATTCCCCCTCGTGCATCTGCCCGCCGTCGGCCAGCGAGTCCACCTCGCAGTGCTGCGCCAGGCGCACGTCGAGGTCGGAGGCGTACTCGAGGGCTCGCCGCATGACTCCGTCGTCCTGCACGCCGTTCCCGTCGTCGGTGAAGATCCGCACGCCGAGCGCCGCCATCTCCGCCATCGGCGCCAGCCGCTCCCCCGCCCGGGCCACGGTGATGGCGCCTGCCACCTCCACGCGGCACAACGCCGCACGACCCAGTTCCTGCACCTCGCGCACCATCGCCGCCGAGTCGATGGCGGGGACGGTGTTGGGCATCGCCACGACGGCGCAGAACCCGCCCAGCGCCGCGGCGCGGCTGCCGGACTCCACGGTCTCGGCCTGCTCGCCGCCGGGCTGGCGGAGGTGGGTGTGCAGGTCCACCAGGCCGGGGGCGACGATGCAGCCGCGCGCGTCGAGCGTGCGGCGGCCGAGGCCGGACCCTTCCGCCAGTCCCTCGCCGACCGCGGCGACGTGGCCGTCCGCCTCCACGATCACGTCGGCGACCCGCTCGCCCGTGGCGTCGATGACGGTGCCGCCGGCGACGACCAGCGCGGCCCGCTCAGTCACGCCGGGCTCCCGGAGCAGGGTCGGCGGGAACCGAATCCGCCGGTTGCGCGGTGCGGCGGGTCCCGGACGGGGCGGACGCGGCAGCCTCGGCGGCGGCACCGCTGCCCAGCAGCCTGAACAGCACGGCCATGCGGATCGCCACCCCGTTGGCGACCTGCTCGGTGATCGTGGCGCAGTGCATCTCGGGTACCTCGGCGCCGATCTCGACGCCGCGGTTCATGGGACCGGGGTGCATGACGATGGCGTGGTCGGCGAGGCGCGCCACGCGCTCGGCGCTCAAACCGAAGCGCTCGTGGAACTCCCGCAGGCTGGGCAGCAGGGCCGCGTCCTGGCGCTCGCGCTGCAGGCGCAGCAGGTACACCACGTCGGCGCGCGGCAGCACGTCGTCGAGGCGGCTGCTGACCGCGACCTTCCAGGAGTCCACCGCGGGCGGAAGCAGCGTGGCCGGCGCCACCAGCGTGACCTCGGCGTCGAGTGCCTGCAGCGCCGCCACGAGGGAGCGGGCCACCCGCGAGTGGGCGATGTCCCCCACCACGGCGACGCGGCGGCCTTCGACGTCGCCCAGACGGCTGCGGATCGTGTAGCAGTCCAGCAGAGCCTGCGTGGGGTGCTCGTGACGGCCGTCGCCGGCGTTGATGACCGAGCAGTCGAGCCAGCGCGAGAGTTGGCTGGCCACCCCGGCGGAGCGGTGCCGTACCACGACGCAGTCGACGCCGAGAGCGGCGACTGTCTGGGACGTGTCCCGCAGCGACTCTCCCTTGCTGAGCGAGGACCCACCGGCGCTGAACGTCACGGTGTCGGCGGACAGGCGCTTGGCGGCGGTCTCGAACGAGAGCCGCGTGCGCGTGGAGTCCTCGAAGAACAGCGAGGCCACCGTCCGGCCCCGCAGGGCGGGCACCTTGGGGATGGCCCGGGTGTTGACCTCGGCGAAGCTGTCGCCGAGGCGCAGGATCTCGCGGATCCCGTCCCGGCCGAGGTCCGCGACCGACAGCAGATGCCGCGGCCCGGCTGTTGGACGGCTCACGAAGCGATCCTCCTCAGGTCACCACGCCGAGGGAGACGCCGCCGGCGCTCACGTCCACCATCTCGTCGGCGCGCGTCGGCAGGTTCTTTCCCACGTAGTCGGCGCGGATGGGCAACTCGCGGTGCCCGCGGTCCACCATGACGGCCAGCTGCACGGCGCGGGGGCGACCGAAGTCGCACACCGCGTCCAGCGCCGCTCGCACCGTGCGGCCCGTGTACAGAACGTCGTCCACCAGGATCACGGTCCGGCCCGTCAGATCCTCGTCGATGACCGTGGGCGCCTGCACCACGACAGGTCGGAGCCCGATGTCGTCACGATGCATCGCCACGTCCAGGGATCCACAGGAGACCGCCGCGCCGTCGATCTCGGCGAGCAGCGCCGCCAGCCGCTCCGCCAGGAACACGCCACCGATCTGCAGGCCGACGAGCACGAGGTCCTCGGTGCCGCCGTTGCGCTCGATGATCTCGTGCGCCATGCGTCGCAGCGCCCGCTCCAGCGCGGCGGCATCCATGACCTGCGTGCGGGGGACGTAATCGCCCGCGGTGCCGATGTGGCGAGCGGGAGCGGGAGACGCACCGGCGACGCCGGAGAAAGGGGGCGACGCCGCCCGGGCTCTGCGCTCGCGGTCAGACAGCGTTCAACCTCCGGTCCGTGCGGGCCTCACAGGACCCGCTTAACGGTCGGGTGACGGTACCACGACAGCACCCCCGAACCACGCACCCCCGCCGTGCGGTGACCGACCGACCGGCCTGTCAGCTATCGTGCCGAACCCGGCGGGCGATGGTTGCCAGGACGCCGTTCACGAAGCGGCCGGACGACGCCGTGGAGTAGAGATTGGCGAGCTCCACGGCCTCGTTGAGGACGACCGCCGCGGGCACCTGTCCCCGGTGCGCCAGCTCGTAGACGGCGAGTCGCAGGATGGCCCGGTCGACGGGTGCCATGCGCGGCACCGACCAATCGACGGCCACCTCCTCCAGCAAGGCATCGATGGCCGCCGCGTGGGTCGCCACGCCCTCGATCATCTCGACCGCCAGCGGTGCCGGCGGCAGGTCCTGGCAACTCAGCAGGTCGAGAATGCCAACCTCACGCGCCTCGGCCTCGTAGAGGAGCCCCAGTGCCCGCTCGCGCGCCCGGCGGGCGTCGCTGCGGGCGCCCGGCGTGGCGTCGGGGTCGGGCCGCTGACTCACCCTCGGGCGATGTACTGGCCCGTGCGGGTGTCCACCTTGATGCGCTCCCCGGGCTCGATGAACAGCGGCACCGCCACGACCAGACCCGTCTCGGTGACCGCCGGCTTGGTGGCGCCCGAGACCCGGTCGCCCTGGATGCCGGGCTCGGTCTCGGTGATCGCCAGGATGACCGCGGCGGGCAGGTCGGTCCCCACGATCTCGCTGCCGTACATCTGCAGGATGACCGAGTCGCCCTCGACGATGTAGCTGCCGGTCTCGCCCAGCGTGGCCTCCTCGACGTAAAGCTGCTCGTAGGTCTCGCCGTCCATGAATACCCGGGCCTCGCCGTCGCGGTACAGGTACTGCATGGAGCGCTTGTCGATGATGGCCCGCTCCACCTTCTCGCCGGCCCGGAAGGTGCGCTCCAACACCGCCCCGGTGCGGGCGTTCTTGAGGGTGGTGCGCACGAAGGCGTGGCCCTTGCCGGGCTTGACGTGCTGGAACTCCACGACCGAGAACAGTCCCTCGCCCAACTCGAGGGTCATGCCCGTCTTCAGGTCGTTGGTGGTGATGGCGACCATTCGTACCTCCGTTGCCTCCCGCCGGGCTCAGGCCACGACCAGCGTCTTGGGCGAGCACGTGAGGCGCCGGCAACCGTCGTCGGTCACGACCACGGTGTCCTCGATCCGCACGCCTCCGGTGCCGGCCAGGTAGATGCCCGGCTCCACCGTGACGACCTCGCCGGCGGCGAGTACCTCGTCGCTGCGGCTGCTGAGGCTGGGCGCCTCGTGGATGTCGAGGCCCACACCGTGCCCAGTGCTGTGCAGGAAGGCCTCACCCCAGCCGGCGTCGCTGATGATCCGGCGACAGACCGCGTCCACCTCCGCGCACGACACGCCGGCCGAGACCGCCTCGACGCCGGCCTGCTGCGACTCCCGGACAACCTCGTAGACCCTCCCGCCGGGGGTTCGCGGCTCGCCCACGCAGACCGTGCGGGTCATGTCGGAGCGGTAGCCGTCGACGATCGCCCCGAAGTCGATGACCACCAGGTCCCCTGGCTCGATGCGGCGCGGGCCCGGCCGGGCGTGCGGCAGGGCGCTGTTCTCGCCGGCCGCCACGATGGTGTCGAATGCCGAGCCGGAGGCGCCCCCGCGGCGCATGAGATGGTCCAGTTCGGCGGCCACCTCGCCCTCGGTGGGCCGCTCGGCGAGGCGCGGCAGCACCTCGGCGAGGGCACCGTCGGCCACCGCGGCCGCCGCGGCCACGCGAGCCACCTCCTCGGGCGACTTGCGGCGGCGCAGACGCTCGATCACGCCGACCGACGGGACCAGCTCGGCACCGGCGAACCACTCGCCGGCGAACTTCCGGTAGCGGGACCAGGTCACGTTGTCGGCCTCGAGGGCGATGCGCCCCAGCCCGGCAACGGCGGAGGCGGCCGCCTCCTGCTGCTCGCTGCCGCGGTTGGCGATGACGACCCTGCCCTCGACGCCCGCGGCCGACAGCTCGGCCGGTGCCTGCGTGGCGTAACGGCCGTCGGTGACGACCAGCAGGTCGTCCGCCGTCACCACGACGACCATGGCGGAGCCGCTGAAGCCGGTGAGCCAGCGACCGTTCGCCAGGTTGGTGAGCACCAACGCCTCGACCGGCGCGGCGTCGGAGCCGTTGCCTCCGGTGCTGGCAGCGGGGGCAACCTCGACCCCGGCGGCGAGGATCCCCCGCACGCTCGCAGCCCGGCCACCCACGCGCAGCGGCGGCAAGTCAGCCGCCATCGGTGGCGACCCCGCGGAGGTCGCCGCATCCGGTGCCATATCAGCCGCCCGCCAGCTCTGCCGCGGCCTCGACGGCCAGCCGGTAGCCCAGACCGCCGAAACCGCAGATCAGCCCGTCGGCGACCGGGGCGACCACCGAAGCCTGCCGCCAGGCGTCGCGGGTATACGGGTTGGAGAGGTGCAACTCCACCACCGGCCCGTCGAAAGCCGCCAGGGCGTCCTGCAGGGCACGGGAGTAGTGCGACAGCGCGCCGGCGTTGATGACGACGGCGGCGACGCGGCCGACCGCCTCGCCCACGGCGTCCACGAGGTCGCCCTCGTGATTGGATTGGGTGTGCTCGAGGGCGAAGCCGACCTCGGCGGCGGCAGCGGTGGCCGTTCGCACGTGGTCGTCGAGGGTGTCGGTGCCGTAGACCTCCGGCTCGCGCCGTCCCAGCAACTGCAAGTTGGGCCCCGACAGCAACAGGATCACAGGAGCAGGGGTGGACGTCTGGTTCATCTGATCGCCTCCAGGGCTTCGGCCAGCACGACCCGGTCCACGCCGCGCACCGGTTCGGGTCCGCGCGGACCGTCCAGGACGAGGGTGAGTTCGCCAACGGCCTTCTTGTCCCGACCGAACAGGTCGATGAGTTCGCCGGCCTCGATGCCCTCCGGCAACGACGCCGACAGACCGTAGACACTCACCACCTGCCGGTGCTCGGCCACCCTATCGCCGTCGATCCGTCCCAGCCGCAGCGCAACCTCCGCGGCGTAGACCAGGCCCACCGCCACAGCCTCCCCGTGGCGCAGACCGAAGCCACCGGCGATCTCCAGGGCGTGGGCCAGCGTGTGCCCGTAGTTCAGCAGCATCCGCCGCCCCGACTCCCGCTCGTCGGAGGCCACGATCTCGGCCTTCAGCCGCACGCAGCGGGCGATGCGCTCGGGGAGCGGCAGGGCGGCCATGGCGGCGGCGTCGATCGGCTCCGAGCCGGCGCTACCCAAGAAGTGGTACTTGGCCATCTCCCCGAGCCCCGAGCGGTACTCGGCAGCAGGCAGCGTGGCCAGCACCTCGGTGTCACAGAGCACCAGCGACGGCTGCCAGAAGGCCCCCACCAGGTTCTTCCCCTCCGGCAGGTTCACGCCGGTCTTGCCGCCGATGGCGGCGTCGATCTGGCCCAGCAGGGTGGTGGACACGAACACCACCGGGACTCCCCGGTGATAGACGGCGGCGGCGAATCCGGCCACGTCGGTCACCAGGCCGCCGCCCACGGCCACCACGGCGTCGGCACGCGTGAGGCCGAACCGGGCGAGCGCCCGGCAGAGTTCCTCGACGGTGGCGAGGGTCTTGGACCGTTCCCCCCCGGGGATGATGAAGTTCCCGACCTCGCCGACCGCGTCGCCGACGGCGACGTCGGTACCGATGCCCTCGCCGGTCACGACGGCGACACGGCCCGGCGGCGACGGCAGGGACGCGGCCAGGATCTCCGGCAGCAGGTGCCGCACGCCGGGGCCGACCAACACGTCGTAGGAGCGGTCGCCGAGTCCGACGGGGATGCGGATGGGCGCGGTCACGTCGCCGCCTCACCGGGACCGTCATCGAGCCAGCCGGAGACGTCAGCGAGACGCGCCGCCACGGCCATCGTCGCCTGGCTCACCGACAGATCGTCGACGTCCACGACGATGTCGGCCACCTCGACGTACCAGCCATCCCGGTCGGCGGCAAGTTTGCGCAGCCGCTCCGGCGCGCCCCCACCGCCGGCCCCGGAGACCAGCAGCGGACGCCCGGAACCGTCACCCACGCGGGCGGCCAGCACCTCGGGCCGCGCCCGCAGCCAGCAAACGGCGGCGCCCGCCAGCAGGGCGCGATTGCGCGGAACGGTCACCACCCCGCCACCGGTGGCGATGACGGAGGCGTCGGTGCTCGCCAGGACGGCCGCCAGCAACTCGCTCTCGCGGCGGCGGAACCCGGCCTCCCCCTCGGCCGCGAAAATCTCCGGAATCGAGCAGCCCGCCGCATCGGCCACCAGCCTGTCGCAGTCCACGAAGCGGCGACCCAGCACGAGCGCCAACTTCCGTCCCGTCTCCGACTTCCCCGAGCCCATCATCCCGACGAGCGCGATATGACGCACGGATCCGAGGCTACCGGTCGCATCGAGCCGGGCTCGTGACACTCCGGCGCGCCGCTCCGGGCCGGGGTTACCTCGCGCCGCGCCCGGGGCGCGGTACCGTCGGACTCGTGCGGGCCTTGGGAGTCGACCTCGGGACACGACGAGTGGGGCTGGCGCTGAGCGACTCCGAGGGACTCGTCGCCACACCCCTGGAGGTGCTGGAGCGCTCCGGGTCGGAGGCGCAGGACCACGCCGCCATCGCCGCCATCGCCGCCGAACGCCACGTCGAGGTCGTGGTTGTGGGCCTGCCGCTCTCGCTGGACGGATCGATGGGTCCCGCCGCCCGTGCCGCGCGGGCCGAGAGCGGGCGCCTCGCCGCCGCCGTGGGCGTCCCGCTGGAGACCTGCGACGAGCGGCTGACCACCGTGTCCGCCGAACGGCACCTGCGGTCCGGCGAGGTGAAGGGACCCCGACGCCGCCAGGTCGTGGACATGGTGGCCGCCGCCGTGCTGCTGCAGTCGTGGCTCGACGCCCGCCGTGACCGGGAGCCGGCGACGTGAGCGACGATCCCCGCGACGCCGGTATCGATCCGCTGCTGCCCCAGGAGGCTCCGGGTGCCAATCCGGTGGCGCCGGTCGGGGCGGCCACGCCGCCGACCCGGCGAGAACCGGCAACCGGCGACATGCTCCTGGATCCCGAGGCCATCGCCGAGGACGAGGCCCTGTTCTTCGGCGACGACGCCTGGATCCGCTTCCGGCGTCCCTGGGGATTCTGGCGGCGCCTGCTGGTGCTGGCGGGCGGGCTGGCGCTCGTGCTCGGCGGCTTCTTCTGGTGGGGTTACTCGTGGCTGCAGCGCCAGCTCGACCCGCCCGGCGAGCCGCAGGGCCAGTTCATCGTGGAGATCCCCAGCGGTGCCGGCGTCAACGACATCGCCCGCATCCTGGCCGGCGAAGGCGTGGTGGCCAACGCCACCATCGCCCGGCTCTGGTGGCGCGACGCCGAGAGTCTCCAGGCCGGCCACTACTACTTCGCCGAGAACATGTCGGTGGCCCAGGCGCGGGAGGTACTCGAGGCGGGACCGATCCCGCCGGCCTTCGAGAGCATCACGATCCCCGAGGGGCTCTGGCTCAGCGAGATCGCCGACCGCCTGCGGGACTCCCTCCCGGAGTTCGATCCCGCCGAGTTGCAGCTCGCCCTCACCGACGGACGGATCCGCTCGAGATACATGCCCGAGGGGATCACGAGCCTCGAGGGCGTGCTGTTCCCCGACACCTACCAGGTGGACGAGGGTGGCGTGAGCGACGAGCGGGATCTCGTGCGCCGGATGGTGGAGCAGTTCGACAACGTGGCCACTCAGATCGGCTACGACAGCGCCCTCGAACGGATCGGTCTGACGCCCTACCAGCTGCTCGTGGCCGCCTCCATCGTGGAGGAGGAGGCTTCCCGCTCCGAGGACCGGCCCAAGGTGGCCCGGGTGATCTACAACCGCCTGAACGCGGGGATGCCACTGCAGATGGACGCCACCGTTCTCTACGCCATCGGCCAGCGGAAGAGCTCGTTGACGCTGGCGGATCTGGACGTCGACTCGCCGTACAACACCCGCAAGTTCCCCGGCCTGCCCCCCACTCCGATCGCCGCGCCCGGCAGGGAGTCGCTGCTGGCGGCCATGAACCCCGAGCCGGGGCCGTGGCTGTACTTCGTGCTCGTGGAGCGTGACGGCACACTGTTCTTCACCGACGACTTCGACGAGTTCCTGGTCCGGGCCGCCGACGCCCGCGCCCGAGGAGTATTTTGATGGATCTGAGAGCGGGAGTCAGCGGGCACACCCGGCTGGCGGTCGTGATCGGCGAGCCTGTCCGACATTCGCTGTCGCCGGCCATCCACAACGCCGCGTTCGCCGCGCTCGACATGGACTGGGTGTTCCTGGCCTGCGAGGTGCCCGAGGGCGGCGTGCCGGAGGCGCTGGCGGGCGCGCTGGCGCTGGGGATCGAAGGGCTCTCGGTGACCATGCCGCACAAGGCGGCCGTCGCCGCCGCCGTGGACCGGCTCTCCGGCACGGCGAGCCTGCTGGGCGCGGTGAACTGCGTGGCACGCGAGGGCCGGCGCCTGGTCGGGCACAGCACGGACGGCGACGGCTTCGTGGACGCCCTCGGAAGCGAGCCGGGCTGGTCCCCCACCGGGGCCCGCTGCGTGGTGTTCGGCGCGGGCGGCGCCGGCCGGGCCGTCGTGCTGGCCCTGGCCGACGCCGGCGCCGCCGAAGTGGCGGTCGTGAACCGCACGACGCAGCACGCCGAGGCTGCGGCCGCCCTTGCCGGAGACCGGGGCCGCGTCGCGGCGGCGGCCGAGACGGGACGGTTCGACCTGGTGGTCAACGCCACGCCGCTGGGGATGACCGGCCGAGGCGGCGGGGCGCTTCCCCTGGATCCCGAACTCCTGCAGCCCGGTCAACTCCTCGTGGACCTGGTCTACGAACCCGCCGAGACGGTCCTGCTTTCGGCGGCCCGGGAACGGGGCGTGCGCGCCTTCAACGGCGTTCGCATGCTGGTCCACCAGGCCGCAAGGGCCTTCGAGCTGTGGACCGGCACCGAGGCACCGATCGAGGTCATGGCCGCGGCCACCGCGGAGGCCCTCGCCCGGCGCTGAGCCCCCGCCGGCGTCGCTCCGGGATGGGGACGGCGGTGGCCGTCGTCTGGAGCGCCCGGCGAAATCGCTCCGCCGGCCGGACCCCGGCGCCCCCGCCCCTCGCGGATCGCTTGGACCGCTCCGGTCCGTCGTTCGTCAGACTCCGGCGCGCTGGGAGGCGGCTGCCTGTCGCACAACGTCGAGCGCCTCGTCGAGGCGGGTGGCGTCCTTGCCGCCGGCGGTGGCGAAGTCCGGGTTCCGGCCCCCTCCCCCGCCGACCAGTCGCAGCGCGTCGCCGAGCAGATCCGAGGCGTGCCAACCGGCGCCCGGCACGACGGCCGACGCGAACGCCACGCCGCCACGCTCCGGCGCGGTCGCCAGCACCACCGCTGTGACCCCCGCCCGATCGCGTACTTCAACCGTCAGGTCGCGCAGCTCGTTGCGGTCGACACCGTCGACACGCGCCACGACCAGCCCGCCGTCGGCCGTGGCGGCAAGCTCGCCGGCGCGGTCGCCGGCAGCCTTGCGCCTCAAGTCCTTCACCTCGTCGCGCAGGGCCTTCAGTTCGCCGGCCCAGCGTCCGGCTCCCTCCACCACGTCATCCGGCGGGACGCCCAGCACGTTTGCGGCCTCGGCAAGGCGGGACTCCGCCCGGCGCAGGCGCTCGATGGGGCCGTGGCCGCAGACGGCCTCGAGGCGGCGGATGTTGGATCCGATGGACCCCTCCGAGATGATCTTCAGCGGCCCGATGTCCCCGAGCGCCCGGACGTGCGTGCCACCGCACAACTCGATGGAGTTCGGACCGGCCTCCAGCACGCGCACGACCTCGCCGTACTTGTCGCCGAAGAACGAGATCGCTCCCAGCGCCTTGGCCTCGTCCATGGTCGTCTCGTAGTGCCGGCACGGCGGGTTGGCGAGGATCTCCTCGTTGGCGAGGTCCTCGATGGCGCCGATCTCCTCGTCGCTGAGACCGCCGTAGTGACTGAAGTCGAAGCGGAGCCGATCCGGCGCCACCAGCGAGCCCTGCTGCTTGACGTGCGTACCCAGCACCGCCCGCAGCGCCCAGTGCAGGACGTGGGTGCCGGTGTGGTGGCGGCGGATGGCCGCCCGCCTCTCGGCGTCGATGACCGCGCGCACGCTCTGGCCGGGTCGCAGCCGTCCCACCGCACCTGCGACGTGGTGCAGGTGAATCCCCGCCACCGCGTAGGTGGTGTCGGTGACAGCCAGGGTCTCGTCGCTGCCGTCGACGGCGAGGTGACCGGTGTCGCCGATCTGCCCCCCCGCCTCGGCATAGAACGGGGTCCGGTCCAGCACGACGCCCTGGCTGGTCACGGCAAGCACGTGGGCCATCGACTCGGTGCGGTCCCGGCCCACGAACTCGGTCTCGCCGAACTCGTCCAGCACCTCCAGGTAGACGCTCAGATCGCCGGCGTCGGTCGACCGGGCGGCCAAGTCCGCCCTGCCCCGGCGCCGCTGCTGCTCCAGCTCGGCCTCGAACCCCTCGCTGTCCAGCTCCACGCCCCGCTCGCGGGCGATCTCCTCGGTCACCTCGAAGGGGAACCCGTAGGTGTCGTGCAGCAGGAACGTCACGCCGCCCCCCAGCGGCTCGCCCGCCCCGAGACCCGCCAGCGCCTCGTCCAGCAGCACCGAACCCCTCCCGAGGGTCTCCCGGAAACGCACCTCCTCCCGCTCGGTGACATCGCGGATGAAGGCGTGATTGCCGAGCAACTCGGGGTAGTCATGGCCCATGATGTCGACCACCTCGTCGACCAGGAGGGGGGTCACGACGCTGTTCACACCCAGCAGGTAGGCGTGACGGATGGCGCGGCGCATGATCCGGCGCAACACGTGACCGCGCTCGGAGTTGGAGGGGAACACGCCGTCGCCGATGAGGAACGCCATGGTGCGGGCGTGCTCGGCGAGGATGCGCAGCGACACATCGGACGACTCGGCGTCGCCGAGCCGCACGCCGGAGAGTTCGGAGGCCTTGGCGACCAACCGCGCCATCTCGTCGATTGCGAAGACCGAGTCGACCCCCTGTAGCAGGGTCAGCACCCGCTCGAGCCCGGCGCCCGTGTCGATGCTCGGCTTGGGCAGGGGCACCATCGAGCCGTCGGCCTGCTGCTCGAACTGCATGAACACCAGGTTCCAGAACTCCACGTAGCGCTCGTCGCCACCGTGGGCCGGGCCGCCGCCCGGACCGTACGCCTCGCCCTTGTCGAAGAAGATCTCCGAGCACGGGCCGCAGGGTCCCACATCGCCCATGCGCCAGAAGTTGTCCTCGTCGAGGCGCTGGATGCGCTCGGCCGGTACCCCCACGGTGTCGCGCCAGATCTCGGCGGCCTCGTCGTCGCTGAGATGCACGGTGATCCAGAGCCGCTCGGGGTCGAACCCCAGGCGCTCGGTCGACAGCTCCCACGCCCAGGCGATGGCGTCGTCCTTGAAGTAGTCGCCGAAGCTGAAGTTGCCGAGCATCTCGAAGAAGCTGAGATGCCGCCTGGTGCGGCCGATCTCGTCCAGGTCGTTCTGCTTGCCCCCGGCCCGGACGCACTTCTGCACCGTCGTGGCCCGCTTGTAGGGGGACGGCTCGGTGCCCACGAAGTAGGACTTGAACGGCACCATCCCGGCCACGGTGAACAGCAGCGTGGGGTCGTAGGGGATGAGGCTGGCCGAGGGTACGACCGCGTGGTCGCGCTCGGCGAAGAAGCCGGTGAAGATGCTGCGCAACTCGCGTGCTGTGGTTCCGGACATGGCGTGGCGCTCGCGGAAGGTTGGTTCGACGGCCCGCTCCGGGAGCAGGATCGGGACCCGAGGGTATTGCCCGGAGGGCGAAAGGTGCTACTCGGGGCGCCGGTGGTCGGCGCGCCGGGCCTGGCGGCCTTCGGTCATGGCTTCGGAGATCTGGCGGGTGACCTCCCGGATCGGCTCGAGGAGTTGGCGCCCGCGTGTCGACTCGGCCGAGGGGGTGGCGGCCGACTCTTGACCCGGAGCGGAAGCGGCGGCACCACGGGGGTGGGTGGCGGTGCGCCCGCGACCCGACCGGTCGGCCGCAACGCGTACCTGGACCTGCGCGGCGGCCAACCGGGCGGCCGCAACGCGTAGCTGGACCTGCGCGGCGGCCAGCCGGGCGGCGATGAGCGCCGCGGCGGACCGGTATCCGGCGCGCAGCAGGTACATGGTCAGACGGCGCCCCCAGGGGGCACGCCGCGGCGGTCTCGGGGCCTCGGCTGCGGCTCCACCTCCCCAACCCGTCGCAGGCGGCTCACCGGCGGCGGTCGGCCGGGAGGAGCCCCCGCGGCGGAACAGTGAGGCCATCGCGTTGAGCGGCTCCAGCAGTGCTCGATACGTCACCTGGGAGAGGGTCTCCGCCCGCTCGGACACGCGCTCGGCCACGTCCAGCAAGCCCCCCACCCGCTGCACCTCGCCCGTCACCTGCCCGGACGCCTCCTCGATGCGTCGCACGGCGGGCAGCAGGTCCCGGCGGATCTCGGTCAGCAGCCGGCGGAGATCGCGCAGCGCCCGGTTGAGGGTCACGCCGATGGCGCCGAGCACGGCAACCGCCACCACGACGGCCACGCTGGCCAGCACCACGGCAAGCTCGCCACCACTCACGGTTACTCTCCTCGCCTCTCGCCACCCCTGGGCGGCGACGGATCGTCGGACACATCGGCGCCGACCGCTCCCGGGCCGGCAAGCCCACCCCCGGTGTCGCCACGAGGATACTCGCGCCCCTATTGGAACGAGACGAACAGCGGCTTCGGGGTGAGGTTCAATACTCGATCCGGCTCGGCGGTCGGGGAATCCTCGTCGTAGAAGTTCTTCCAACCCCAGTAGAACCCGTCGGCATCGGGCAAGGCCGTCAGGATGTCCCAGGTGCTTTGCTTGGTTGTTGGACTGCCGTGGCCGTCCATGTGGATCAGCACCGCGAGTTCCGGAGGAGTCTCGATCCGATGACGGTTCGTGATCATGGAGAGATGGAATTGGTGGACGATGAGCAGCTTCTGGGGAAGAGCCTCTTCACGCACAAGTCCGGCCAGCCACTCCGAAACCTGGTTGATCTCCGCCGCGTCCACCGTGCCGATTTGGACCATATGGACCTGGTTCGGCTTGAGCCTCCACTCCGGGTCCAGCGCAAGCCCGACATGGGGAAGGCGGAGGAACTCCTCGTAGATCTTCGCCTGGGTCAGGAAGTCGGTTCGTCCCGGCTGGAGATCCAGGACCACGTACAGCTCGTTGGCGGCGGCAATCTCGACCCAGGGCCTGATCACATCTCGAGCGGTCTCGCTCGAATAGTCCCCGTCCGGACCGGGGTCGGCCGACGCAACGGTGGCAATGATCTCGAAAGTGGGCAGGACACGTAGACCGTCCGCGTCGTAGCCGGCGACGACGGATCGCAGGCGTTCGACACCCCTGTCCGGACCCTGCTCGCCCAGCACGCCGAGGCCTCGTGTCACCGGATGGCCGTACATGGCCACGAGGCGGCGCCCAGGGTCGGACCCGAACATGAGCAGCCCACCCCCGGGGATTTCTTGGCCCCGGCGGATGACGTCCAGTTGCCAGACGACGTCCTCGCCGAAGTCCGAGAGCAATTCCACCTCCGAAGCGGCGGAGATCGTCTCCCTCGTCTCCGGGGAGGCTGCCCGGAAATCACCGGCCAGGGCGACCACGCCGACACCAATCTGGTGGCCGAGGGCCGCCAAGGGCGCGGCCACCTCGGGATCCTCGAGGATCCACAGGCGGTCATAAGACGCCCCCTCGGGCGCGAACGTCGCCTGCTGATCGACGGCCACCAGTTCGAGGACGAAGTCGGCGAGGTTGCCGTGAAGGATCCGCTCGTGGATCCCGGCGGCCACGATCCGCTCCGGAGCGAGACGCCGGAGCTCTTCCGTCAGGGCGACGTCGAACCAAGGATCGACGAGGAGCAGCGGGCCCCGAATCCCTCGGGACAGCAGCGTGGAGATCGCAGCGGGGTTCCAGGCGAACGCCAGACCGACCTCGTGGGCGCAGTAATACATTGCCCGCGACAGCTCAATGCCGGCCGCCGCCGGAGAGGTGTCGGTGACAGGAGGATCGTCCGGGATCCGAGGTGCACAATCGCGCGCCGGTTCGGTGGACGCCGTGGTGCCCGGAGCATCCGGCGGGACCCCTTGTGTCGCTGGATTCCCTCCGGTGACTCCGGCCGAGGTCGAGTTCGCATCGGAGGGCACCAGGGCCTGCTGCGTCTCGGCGGTGCGCGCACCCCCCGAGACCTCGACGCCGGGTGAGTCGGACAACACCACTGCCAGGAGAACTGCTGCCAGGACAACGAGCAGCGCCAGCGAGCGGCGGGTAAAGCGGTTTCGCCTCAGGTATCGAGAGCCCGGCCGGTCATCGGAGCCGAGGCGCATCGGATCGGCGTGACGTCTCAACAAGTGCTCCTGCGGTGCTCGATCGGGCTCCGGTGCAGCTCCCGTGACACCGTGGCCACCACGATCATTGCACGGGGTCCTCGCGCTCTTCGCCCGGCGGCGGCTGCCGGCGGGTGCGGAGCCAGCGGTCGTGGATCTCCTGCTCGACGCCGTGGGGCGACGGCTCGTAGTAGGCGCTGCGGCGCACCTCCTCGGGGCGGTAGTGCTGGGGGCGCCAGCCCCGGGGATCGTCGTGGGGATACTCGTACCCCTCGCCGTGGCCCAGACCCTTCGCCCCGGCGTAGTGGGCGTCCCGCAGATGCGGCGGCACCTCGCCGCGGCGGGCGCGCACGTCGGCTCGCGCCCGGCCCAGCGCCACGGTCACCCGGTTGGACTTGGGCGCCGTGGCCAGGTACACCACCGCGTGCGCCAGGTTCAGCGCCGCCTCGGGCAGGCCCACGTACTCCACCGCGCGGGCGGCGGCGTCGGCAACGAGCACGCCCTGCGGGTCCGCCATGCCCACGTCCTCCGACGCCAGGATCACCAGGCGGCGCGCCACGAAGCGGGGATCCTCCCCGGCCTCCAGCATCCGGGCCAGCCAGTAGAGCCCGGCATCGGGGTCCGACCCGCGGATGCTCTTGATGAAGGCGCTCGCCACGTCGTAGTGATCGTCGACGCCGTAGCCCATGGCGGCGGCGTCCACGGCGGCCTCGACATCGGCGAGGCGCACCTCGGGTGGCTCGCCGCGCTCGGCGGCGAGGGCCACGGCAACCTCCAGGGCGCCGAGGATGGCCCGCCCGTCGCCACCGGCCCGTGCCACGAGGTGCTCCAGCGCATCCGGATCGGCGGTGGCCCCGGTGGCCTCCAGCCCGCGCTGCAGCAACACCTCCAGGGCCGCGTCGTCGAGGGGATGCAGGCGGAACAGCGCCGAGCGGGACAGCAGCGGCGGGTTCACCTCGAAGTAGGGGTTCTCGGTTGTTGCCCCCACCAGCACGATCAGGCCCGACTCCACGGCGGGCAGCAGGGCGTCCTGCTGGGCCTTGTTGAAGCGGTGCACCTCGTCGAGGAAGAGGATGGTGCCCTGGCCGTGCTCGCCGAGACGCTGCTCGGCCGCCGCCAACTCGGCGCGCACGTCCTTGACGGTCGCCGACACGGCGCTCCGGGCCACGAACTCCTTGGCGGTAGTGGCGGCGATGACCTCGGCGACGGTCGTCTTGCCGGTGCCGGCCGGTCCCCACAGCACCAGCGACGACACCCGGTCGGCTTCGATCAGCAGGCGCAGCGGGGCGCCCGGCCCCACGAGATGATCCTGCCCGACGATGCCGTCGAGGGTTCGGGGGCGCAGGTGGGCCGCCAGGGGCTCCCGGCGCCGCAGATCACGGCGGGCCCGGTCGGCGAAGAGGCTCTCGGCCATCATCCAGGGGTCTGCTGAGAACTCGCCGGCGGATCAGGCGGGGCGCAGGCGCAGCCCCAACTCGGTGAGGTGACCCGGCTCGATCGGGCCGGGGGCGCCGGTGAGCGGGTCGGCGCCCGACTGGGTCTTGGGGAAGGCGATGACCTCGCGGATGTTCTCCTCCCCCGCCAGCAGGGCTGTCAGCCGGTCGACCCCGAAGGCGAACCCGGCGTGGGGCGGCGCCCCGTAGGCGAAGGCCTCCAGCAGGAAGCCGAAGCGCCGCTCGGCCTCCTCGTCGTCGATTCCCAGCGTGGCGAACACCTGCTTCTGGATGGCGGCGTCGTGGATCCGCACGCTCCCCGAGCCCAGTTCCCAACCGTTGATCACCAGGTCGTAGGCCTGGGAACGCACCTTCAGCAGCGACTCCCCCCCACCCCGCACCAGGTAGTCCAGGTCGTCGGGGTTTGGCATCGTGAACGGATGGTGGGCGGGTCGCGGGTTCCCGGCCTCGTCGATGTCCTCGAACAGCGGGAAGTCCACGACCCACAGCGGTGCCAGACCACCCTCGGTCACCGGCGGGCGCCCCAGGGCGAGTCGCAGGAGCCCGAGCACCCGATTGGCGAGCGGCCGCTCATCGGCGATGAGCATGATCATGTCGCCGGTCGATGCGCCGAGGCGCTCCGGAAGAGCAGCCTGCTCGCCGGCTGACATGAACTTGGTCAGCGCTCCCTCGAGCGCCGGGGCGCCCGCCTCGCCGGGCTCGCCGACGCGGAACCAGGCCAGACCCTTGGCGCCCCAGCGCTTGCACGTGGCGGTCAGCTCGTCGATCCGGTTGCGGCCCATCTCGGCGCCGCCGGCGACGGTGATGCCCTTCACACACGGCACCTGGAAAACTCGAGCCTGCGTTCCGGCGAAGAGATCGGTGCAGTCGATCAACTCCATGCCGAAGCGGGTGTCGGGCTTGTCCGTGCCGTAGCGCTCCATCGCCTCGTCCCAGGTGATGATCGGCACCTCGCCCAGCGGCGAGCCGGTGACCGCTTCGACCGTGTGGCCGACCGCCGTGCCGATGAAGTCGATCACCTCATCGGCACCCACGAAGGCGGCCTCGGCGTCGAGCTGCATGAACTCGAACTGCCGGTCGGCGCGCAGGTCCTCGTCGCGCAGGCAGCGGGCGATCTGGTAGTACCGGTCGAGCCCGCCCACCATGCAGAGCTGCTTGAACAGCTGCGGGCTCTGCGGCAGGGCGTAGAAGTTGCCCGGATGCAGCCGGGAGGGCACCACGAAGTCCCTGGCACCCTCGGGGGTGGAGGCCACCAGCATGGGGGTCTCGATCTCGACGAACCCCTGGGCGTCCATGGCCTCGCGGATGGCGGCGGTGACGCGGGCACGGATGCGGAGGTTGTGCTGCATGCGCTCGCGCCGCAGGTCGAGATAGCGGTAGCGCAACCGGAGGTTCTCGTCAACGTCGCCGTGGAGCGGGATGGGGATCGGCTCGGCGCGCTTGAGGACGTCCACGGTGCATTCGCCGATCTCCACCTCACCGGTGGCCAGCGCGGGATTCGCCGTGCCCTCGGGGCGGGCCCTCACCACGCCGCTGATGCGCACCACGTACTCGCTGCGCGCCTCGATGCGCTCGTCCACCACGCACTGAACGATCCCCGTGTGGTCGCGAACGTCCAGGAACGCCAGGTGCTCGCCGTGCGTGCGGCGGCGGTCCACCCAGCCGCAGACGGTCACCTCGCGGCCAACGTCGGCGGCGCGCAACTCACCGCAGTAGGCGGTACGCATCCCTCGCGGATCGCTCACGGTGTCTTCCCCTTCTCGGCGGCCAGCCGGGCGACCAACTCGGCGACGATACCGGCGCGGGGGTGCCGCGACTGGCCGGCGGTCCCGCCGCCGGCCTGCGTGCCGCGCATGTCCCGCAGCGAGACGGCGCCGTCGGCGAGTTCGTCGGGGCCCACGAGCACGGCCCAGCGGGCTCCCGAGCGGTCGGCGGCCTTCATCTGCGCCTTCATCGAACGGCCCCCGAAGGCCCGCTCGGCCCGGAGCCCGGCGCGTCGCAGCTCCTCGGCCAGCAGCGTGGCCTCGGCCCCGCCGGTGACGTCCACGACGTACACGTCAGCCGCCGCCGGGGGCGCCGCGAACACGTCCTCGGCATCGCAGGCGAGCAGCAGGCGATCCACCCCCAGCGCGAAACCCACGCCGGCAGTCTCCGGACCACCGAGGTCGGCAACCAGGCCGTCGTAGCGACCGCCGCCGCCCACCGCGTCCTGCGCCCCGTCCAGGGCGTCACTGACCAACTCGAAGGCGGTCCGCCGGTAGTAGTCGAGCCCGCGCACCAGGAGTCGCTGGCGGTCGGCCGGAATGTCCAACGCATCCAGCCCGGCCCGCACCGCCGCGAAGTGCGCGGCAGCGGCGGGGCTCCAGAACTCGTCGATCGGCGGCGCGCCGGCCACGACCGCCCGATCCTCCAGCCGTTTGGAGTCCAGCAGCCGCAAGGGGTTCCGCGCCAGCGTGACCCGACCCTGCGCCGACAGCTCGTCCGCCCGCCCGCCGAAGTAGCCGGCGAGCGCCGCCAGGTAAGCCTCGCGGTCGGCCCGATCACCGAGCGAGTTGACGACCAGACGCACCCGCCGCAGGCCCAGCGCCACACAGAATCGCCAGGCCAGAGCGATCACCTCGACGTCGGCCTGCGGGTCGTCGCTGCCGAACAACTCCGCGCCCACCTGGTTGAACTGCCGGAAGCGGCCCGCCTGCGGCTTCTCGTAGCGGAACTGCGGTCCCTCGTACCAGACCTTCCAGGGCACCGGCGGGCGGTGCTGGACGAACGCCCGCGCCACCGAGGCGGTCAACTCGGGACGCAGCGCAAGGTGGCGGTCGCCGGGGTCGCGGAAGTGGTACATCTCCTTGGAGACGATGTCGGTCTCCTCGCCCACCCGGCGGAAGACCTCGATCTGCTCGAACATCGGCGACACGACCTGGCCGTAGCCCGCAAGCTCGGACTCCGCCGCGAAGGCCTGCGTCAGCGCCCGCAGCCTCGCGGAGTCCGGCGCCAGGATGTCGCGAGTGCCCCGCGGCGCCTGCAGCGACACGGAGCTCACAACTCCAGGTCAGGAAAGAAGAGGGCGATCTCCCGCGCCGCGGACGCTTCGCCGTCGCTGCCGTGCACCAGATTCTCGGTGACCTCCAGACCGAAGTCACCGCGGATGGTGCCGGGGGGCGCCGCGGCGGGGTTGGTCGGCCCCATGAGGGCGCGCACGATGGCGTAGGTGTCGTCGGGTCCCTCCAGCACCAGCGCCAGCGCGGGCGACCGGCCGATGAAGTCCCGCAGTTCGGGGTAGAAGGGCTTGTCGGTGTGCTCGGCGTAGTGGCGGGCCGCGAGGTCGGCGTCGACGTGCAGCAGGCGGGCGGCCGCGATCCGCAGGCCCTTGCGCTCGAAGCGCGTCAGGATCTCACCGACCAGCCCGCGCTCGACAGCGTCCGGCTTGCACAGAACCAGCGTTGCACCCATCGTTCCCACTCCGACTCATCCCACCCGCGGACCGATTCAGGCTACCTGTCCCAGCGGTGACGCCCGGTTCTTTGCCTTGTCCGGGCGGGGCTTCCTGCCGAGTCCGGGCGGGGAGTCGGGGTGCCGCTCTGCTCCTCCACGCGGGGCGAAGAGTCGTCGCAAACCGGCCCCCCGCCCTCGGTGTCTTGCTGCAGCCCTGTGCCGGGCCGCTCCCCTAGAAGCTCCAGGTGGTAGCGGGCTCGGTGGTGTGTGCGTTGCGGGCGGCGCCCGCGACGTAGAGGGAACCCGAGACGAAGACCAGGTCCCCGTCCGCGGCCAGACCCGTGGCAACTCTGACGGCCGCGGCGGGATCGGTGACCGGTTCGCACCGGATCCCCGCCTCGGCCGCGGCTCGAGCCAGGTCGACGGCAGGGACACCGCGGGGCGACGGCGCCGTGGTCGTCACGAGCAACTCGCAGCCGCGGGCACCGATCTCGGCGAACATGCGCAGCGGGTCGCGCTCGCGCATCATGCCGATCACCATGAACGTGCGCGCCGCACCCGCGAAGTCCTCCTGCAGCGCGCGCTGCGCCGCGGCTGCGCCGTCGGGGTTGTGCGCGCCGTCCACCACGACCAGCGGCGCCCGCCCGACGATCTCGAGGCGACCCGGGAGTCCGGCGTCGGCGAACGCCTCGCTCACCACGTCGGCGGCCAGCGGCGCGTCGAAGAACGCCTCGGCCGCGGCGAGCGCCAGCGTGGCGTTGTCACCCTGGTGACGTCCGTGCAACTCCAGGAACACGTCCTCGTACCGGCCGGCTGCACTGATGTCCAGCGACCGGCCACCCACGGCGAGATCGTTGCGGACGCAGTCGAAGTCCTCGCCCCGCAGCAGCGTTCGCGAGGGCCCCGCCTCGCAGAACACGTCGCGCAGGTCCGGGTCGGTCTCCCCGAGCACCAGCGTGGTACCCGGCTTCACGATGCCGGCCTTCTCCCACGCCACCGCCGCCCGCCAGCCCGGTCCACCGTCGGTGTGGTCCTCCCCCACGTTCGTGACGACCGCCACCTCCCCGTCGACCACGTTGGTGGCGTCGTAGCGGCCCAGCTTGCCGACCTCCACGACGGCCACGTCGACGGCGGCGTCGGCGAAGCAGCGCAGCGCCGCGGCGGTCATGATCTCGAACCACGACGGTTCCAGGTCCGTGGCCTCGATCACTCGCCGCACGTCTAGGAGCAGTTCCGCCAGCACGTCGTCACCGATGGGCCGACCGGCCAGTTGGATGCGCTCGTTCAGGCTGCTCACGTGGGGGCTCGTGTAGGTGCCCGCGTGCAGCCCCTGGGCGGCGAACAGCCGGCTGAGCAGGTGCGCCGTGGAGCCCTTCCCGTTGGTCCCGGTGATGTGGACGGCCGGGAAGTCGCGCTGTGGCTCGCCCAGGACCGCTGCCAGCGCGCGCATGCGGTCGAGCGACAATCCGCGAACCCTGCCGGCCGTGGCCTCGAGGTTGACGTGGCGATCCAGCCACGCCACGGCCTCACGCAGGGTCATCGAAGGCCGGGCGGCCGCGCCCGCGGGACATCTCGGTGACGGATCGGATGAGGCCGGACTCTAGTGACCGGTACCTCAGGAAGCAGCGCGCCGGGAGGCTTCGGCCGGCCGCAGGCGCCGCACCAGCGTGGGGTTGGCGTTGGCGCGGACGGTGTTGGCGTCGATGACGCAGCGCTCGATGTCCGAGCGTCCCGGAAGGTCGAACATGAGGTCCAGGAGGACCTCCTCCATGACGGCCCGCAGGCCGCGCGCACCGGTGCCGCGGGCCATGGCCACGTCCGCGACCGCCTCCAGGGCCTCCTGCGTGAACTCCAACTCGACGTTCTCGTACTCGAACTTCCTGTGGTACTGCCTGGTCAGGGAGTTCCTGGGCTCGACCAGGATGCGCACGAGGGCGTCCTGCTCCAGATTCGACACCGCCCCCACGACCGGCAGGCGGCCGACTAGTTCGGGGATCATGCCGAACCGCAGCAGATCTTCCGGTTGCACCTTGCTGTAGAGCTCACCGAGATCCTTCTCCTCCACCGGGCGCACGTCCGCACCGAACCCGACGCCCTTGCGACCGATGCGGTTCTCCACGATCGTGTCCAGCCCGGCGAACGCCCCGCCGCAGATGAACAGGATGTTGGTGGTGTCGATCTGGATCAACTCCTGGTGCGGGTGCTTGCGCCCACCCTGCGGCGGCACCGATGCCGTGGTGCCCTCCAGGATCTTCAGCAGGGCCTGCTGCACACCCTCGCCGGAGACGTCCCGCGTGATGGAGGGGTTCTCGCTCTTGCGGGCGATCTTGTCGATCTCGTCGATGTAGATGATGCCCGTCTCGGCCCGCTTGACCTCGTAGTCGGCGGCCTGGATGAGCTTCAGCAGGATGTTCTCCACGTCCTCGCCCACGTAGCCGGCCTCGGTGAGGACGGTGGCGTCGGCGATGGCGAACGGCACGTTCAGGATCTTCGCCAGGGTCTGGGCCATGAGGGTCTTGCCACAACCCGTGGGCCCGATGAGCAGCACGTTGGACTTGGCGAGTTCCACTTCCTCGCCGCCGCCCGCCGAACCCAACTGGAGGCGCTTGTAGTGGTTGTAGACCGCAACCGCGAGGATCTTCTTGGCCCGCTCCTGGCCGACGATGTAGTCGTTGAGGAACTCGAAGATCTCCGACGGCTTGGGCAGGTCCCCCATGGGAACCTCGGGCGGTTCGAGTTCCTCGCGGATGATCTCGTTGCACAGGTCGATGCACTCGTCGCAGATGTACACGCCCGGGCCGGCAATGAGCTTCTTGACCTGCTTCTGGGTCTTCCCGCAGAAGGAGCACTTGAGGAGTTCGCCCTCACCAAGCTTGGCCAACAGTCCTCCTCTTGCTGCTCGTGGCGGTTGTGACGGTACCGAATCCAGGCTTGCTCAGGGCACGGCGCTGATCCGCGGCGACCCGTCGCCGTCGGCGGTGAGCCCGCGGGACTCGATGACCTCGTCGATTATCCCATACTCGAGTGCTTCGGCCGCGGTCATGACGTAGTCCCTGTCGGTATCGGCCTGGATCCTCTCGAGACTCTGGCCGGTGTGGCGGGCCAGGACCTCCTCGAGTTGCACCTTGAGGCGCTGGATCTCCCGGCTGGCGATCTCGATGTCGGAGACCTGCCCGTGCGCCCCGGCGTACGGCTGGTGGATGAGGATGCGCGAGTGGGGCAGCGCCAGCCGCTTGCCCGGCGCACCGGCGGCCAGCAGGACGGCCGCCGCCGAGGCGGCCTGGCCGAAGCAGATGGTGGTCACATCGGGGCGGATGTACTGCAGCGTGTCGTAGATGGCGAACAGCGCGTTGATGTCGCCGCCGGGCGAGTTGATGTAGAGGCTTATGTCCTTGTCGGGGTTCTCCGACTCCAGGTGCAGCAGCTGTGCGCAGGTGAGGTTGGCGATGGTGTCGTCGATAGGTGTGCCGAGGAACACGATGTGCTCCTTCAGCAGGCGCGAGAACAGGTCGAACGCCCGCTCGCCACGAGACGTCTGCTCGATGACCGTCGGGACCAGGTAGTTGCGGGGTGCGGTCACGAGAGGGCTCCTGGAGCTACGGGCGACTCGTCGCCATCCGGCGAGGCGGTGTCCTCCACCGAGGATAGGGGTTCGTCGTCGGGACGAGGCTCCTCGGGCGGGGCCAGTAGCTCGCGGGCGATGGGAGCGCCGTCGCCGTCGGTCACCGTGATGTGGTCCATGAGCCATTCGAGAGCCAGCGCCTTGCGGCGCTCGGCTCGCAGCGTGGCCCAACCGCCGCTGCGATCCAGCCGGTCACGGACTTCGTCAGGGTCGAGCTCCATCCGCTGGGCCGTGCGCTCGGCATCTTCCCGGAGGTCGGCCTCGTCGGGCTCCAGAGCCTCGGCGTCGGCCACCGCCCGCAGCCCGAGGTCCAGGCGCACGCTCTTCTCGGCGCCCTCGCTCATCTGCTCCCGGAGCTCCTCGGCGGTCTGCCCGGTTGACGCCAGGTAGCCCTCCAGGTCACCGTTCTGGGCCTGCAGCATCTGCTGGAGGTCGCCGAGGCGGCGGTCGACCTCGGCGGAAACGAGGGCCTCGGGCAGGTCGGCCACGACGAGATCGGCGACAGCCTCGGAGACCCGTTCACGGAGCACCATCCGGGCCTGTGCTCGCTTCGCCTCCGACAGACGCTCGGCGATGTCGTCGCGCAACTCGTCGACGGTCTCGAACTCACTTGCCGATCGGACCAGGTCGTCGTCGAGGTCGGGCAGGATCCGAGCCTGCACCTCCTTGACGAGGATGCGGAAGCGCAGCAGCCCGTCGGCGGACGGATCGGGATGGTCGGCGTTGAACTCCAGGATGTCGCCGGCCCGGGCGCCGCGCAGGTTCTCGTCGATCTCGGGCACGACCGCCCCCGAACCCACCTCGTAGGTGTAGTCCGCCACGGTCAGGCCCTCCACCTCGGTGCCGTCGTGGCTGCCGACGACGTCGATGGTCACGTGGTCGGTGTCGACGGCGGGACGGCCGACGGTCTCGAGTTCGCTGAACTGGGCTCGCAACGCGTCGACCTGGGCGTCGACCTCGTCGTCGTTCGGCAGAGGGTTCGGAATCTCCACCGCCAGAGTCTCGTAGCCGTCCGCACTGACCACCGGACGCACCTCGACGATGGCGTCGAAGGCCACCGGCCCGTCCTCCTGACCGGCGGTGATGTCGATCTCGGGTGGGGCGATCACGTCCACGTCGTGACGGACCACGGCCTGCTGGTAGTAGTCGGGGAGGGCGTCCTGCATGGCTTCGGCCCGGATGTACCCGGCGCCGAGCCGGGCCTCCAGCACCTTGCGCGGCGCCCGACCGGGGCGGAAACCCGGGAGACGCACCTGCCGGGCGATCCTGCGGTAGGCCGCCTCCTCGGCCCTGTCCATCTCCTGCTGATCGAGCCGGATCGAGATCTTGACCTTGCCGTCGGCCGCCGGGGCAAGCGTGCTCTCCACGTCGAAAAGTCTATGGGCGGGGCCGGTCTTGCGGTCCGGGGCCGCCGGCAGGTCGCCATGGCGCCCGGCGGGGACCGCCATCGCCATCTCGGCAAGCGCCCGGCGTCCCGGGTTGGGGGGCGCCGTCGCTAACCTGATCGGCACGGCGGGCGTAGTTCAACGGCAGAACCTCAGCCTTCCAAGCTGATGACGGGGGTTCGATTCCCCTCGCCCGCTCTCCCCCACCGGACCGCCGCCCGGCGTCGCTCCCTCTCCGGCGCGATCCTGCGGCGACGACCCGACCCGTGTTGCTCCCGGCAGGTGGAGTGCAGGGGTTCACGCCGGCCGTGGCAGGCACCGCCATGCGATCGGCGCCATGAGGCCGGCCGGTGCGGCGCCGGCGACGGCTACCCGGTCGGGGTCGACAGGGGTTTGCGAGCCAGGAAGCAGTACAACGGCGTGAAGAGCCCGGTCTGCCCGCCCGCGACGTAGGCCTTGGCGGTCCGATCGAGCAGCCCGATGACGTCCGCAGTGCCGCGCGGCAGCACCGTCAGCACCTCGGCCAGCCGGGATGCCGCGGCGACCGCCCGGCGACCCAGTGGAATCCTCCGCAGGGCGCTGCCCACCGTTCCGCGCGGGGTCTCCATGGGCTGATACCACGGGGTGGTCCGACCGTTTGCGCCGACAGCCCGATCCATCCCTTCGATCACCTGGAATCCCGCCGTCTCGAGCGCCCGGTTCACGTCGCCGAACGTGGCGATTTCCTTGAGCGCGATGCCGCGCATGAGGTCCCGCTTGACAGCCAAATGGCGACCGTCGCCGGGGTCGAACTTGTCCGTCATGCACATTTCCTGGCCCCAGAAGAGGGCTCCGGGTCTCAGAACGCGGTGGATCTCGGCGAACGCGGCCGCCTTGTCCGGCGCGTGGCACGTCGATTCGATGGCGTAGCCGCGGTCGAAGGTCTGGTCCGCGATGGAGCCCATGTCCATGAAGTTGCACGCCACGTAGTCGACCATGTGGTCGAGCCCCGCCTCGGCGTTCAACGATCTCGCCTTGTCCAACTGGGCTTCGTTGTTGTTGAGCCCGACGACCCGGACACCGGCCTCGTGGACGACACGGCGCATCGGGCCGCCGATCCCGCAGCCGACATCGACCACCGTCATACCCTCGCTCAACTCCAGCTTTGCGATCATCAGCCGCTGATGCCGGGTCTGGGATTCCTCCAGGCTCTCGTGGGGCGAGAGCGGCGCGAAGTGCAGAGACGTACTCCAACCGAACACCATCAAAGGGCCGCAAAGGTCGTAGTACTCCTTGACGGTCGCGGTGTGGTCGTAGCCCGTCGCGCCGGCATCGCCGGCGGACGCCCTGTCCAGCCATCCATCCAAGTGCTGCACGCGGTGGGCAAAGACCTCCCCCCGGTTGGCGTTCTTCAGCCCTCTGGCCAGCTCGCGGATTTGCACGAATCGAACCTCCCTGAGCCGCGCGCACGGCGAGGTGTGTCCCCGGGTTCGCTCCGCCTGCCTCCTCGACCTCGGACTGCCGTGGCCGTGTGGCAGCGGCGGGTTCCGACGGGCTGTGGGCGTCCCGGGCGCAGGGTATCACCATGGCCTGGGGCCTCGCGGCGGTGGTCTGGTGGGTCGTCGAACTGCGCCTGTCCCCGTTGCGCCTACCGACCCGCCCGCCGAGGCGATGGCGAACCGCGAGGCCACCTCGGGGGTGCGGGCCACGGTGATCTCGTTCCTGGGCCAGGCGGAGGCTCTCGGTCAGGTGCTCGGGGGCGTCTCGCTCGGGCTCGTGGCACACTTCGTCTCGCTGCCCGTCGCATTGGGGGCGGCCGCCGGACTGCTGGCGGTGGCGGCCATCCCGGTGACGGTCGTCGCCCGGGGGTGGCCGAACCCGAGCCCTGGACCAGCCCCGAGGACAGGCTTTCGCCGGAGCCGGCCGTAGCTTCGGGCCTGTGAACGCGCTGGCCGTGACGGCGGCGACCGCGGGGGTGATCATGGCCACCGGCTGGCTGGCGAGCCTGCGGCTGCGGGACGCTTCGATCGTGGATCCGCTCTGGGGCATCACCTACGTTGCGGCCGGCTGGGCGGTCTGGCTCTGGGACGCCTCGGTGACGGTGACAGCCCGCAGTGGGCTCATGCTGGCGATGGTGACCGTCTGGGGAATGCGCCTGGGCGGGCACCTGACGGCTCGCAAGCGGGGCGAACCCGAGGACTACCGATACGCGGCCATGCGCCGACGGCGCCCGCGGACCTTCACCTGGTGGAGCCTCGTGATGGTCTTCGGCCTGCAGGGCGCCCTGATCGTCGTGATATCGCTGCCCGTGCAAGCAGTCGTGGGCGCTTCGGGCGATCCCCCGGGGCTGGGACCGCTCGACTGGCTGGGCTGCGCGGTCTGGGCCGTGGGTCTGGCGTTCGAGACGGTCGGTGACGAGCAGCTCCGGCGCTTCAAGTCCGATCCCGCAAACCGCTCCGCTGTCCTGGACCGCGGGCTCTGGCGGTACACCCGCCACCCCAACTACTTTGGCGACTCCTGCGTCTGGTGGGGCATCTACCTGGTGGCCGCTGCGGGGGGCGCCGCATGGACGATCGCCGGCCCCGTGGTGATGTCGGTCCTGCTGGTGTGGGTCTCGGGGGTGCGGATGCTGGAGAGCACCATCGCCGATCGCCGTCCCGGCTACGCCGACTACGTTCGACGCACCAGCGCGTTCGTACCGCTACCGCCGCGCCGCGCTGGCGAACCTCCGGGTGGCGGCGCCTCGTAGTATCGGCCCGGTGAGTTCGCAGATCACCCGGCTCGACGAGGCCCTTCTGGCCTACATGGACACCCACTCGAGCCCTCCCGATGAGGTACAGCGGGACCTCATCGCCGTCACCGAGACGCTCGGCGACGCGGGCCGGATGCAGATCGGCGCCGTGCAGGGCTCGTTCATGACGATGCTGGTGCGGCTGCTGCGCCCGCAGTTGGCGGTGGAGGTCGGCACCTTCACCGGCTACTCGGCACTGGCGGTGGCCAGGGGCCTGCCGCCGGGCGGGCGGCTGCTGTGCTGCGACGTCTCGGTGGAGTGGACCGCCATCGCCCGGCGGTACTGGGAGCGCGCCGGCGTGGCCGATCGCATCGACCTGCGCATCGCCCCGGCGCTGGAGACGCTGCGAGCCCTGCCGCCGGGGCCCGAGGTGGGCTTCGCCTTCATCGACGCCGACAAGGCCAACTACATCAACTACTACGAGGAGTTGCTGCCTCGGCTGTCGCCCCAGGGGATCATCCTGGTGGACAACGTGCTCTGGGGTGGCGGCGTGGCCGACCCCGAGCGGGACGACGACACCACCGAAGCCCTGCGCGCCTTCAACGTCCACGCCGCGGCCGATCCCCGCTCGCAGGTGGCGATGCTGCCGGTCGGCGACGGCCTCACGGTCATCACGCTGCGTTGATCCGCCCGCCGGGCCGCCGTCGGGGGTGGACCAAGCCCGCGCGTAGCATCAGCGGCACATGATCCGCCCCGACCTGTCCCGGTTGCGACGTGCGCCTGACGCGGCGGCGAAGCGTGGATCGCGTCGGCACATGATCCGCCCCGACCTGTCCCGGTTGCGACCGCTCTGGCGGCAGATCCTGGACCTCGTCGAAGAGTTCCGCCAGCACTGGCTCCGGGTCCGGCTGCCGGGCCTGTCCGCCGAGATCGCGTTCTACGCCCTCCTGGGTTTGTTCCCTGCGGTCATCGTGTTCGCGGGCACTCTCGGCTCTCTCGACGCGGTCATCGGCGCAGGTGCCGCCGCCGACATCGAGGGATGGGTGCTGGATCGGGTCGTTGAGACTTTCGGTGCCGACAGCACGCTGCGCCAGACCGTCACCGACCTGTTCACGCAGTCCAACGCCGGTGTGATCACCCTGGGCGCCGCGCTCACCCTGTATGCCTCGTCCCGCGGCTTCATCGCCGTGGTGCGCGCTCTGGACGTGGTGTACGGCCACGACTACCGACGACGCTGGCTGTCGACCCGCATCGTCGGCTTCAGCATCACCATCGGGACGGTGATCGTGGCAGCCCTGGTGGCGGTCATGGTGGTGGTGGGACCGCTGCTGGGAAGCGGGCAGGAGGTAGCCGCCCGAGTCGGGCGAGGGTCTGGATTCGCCACGGCGTGGGTGTGGCTCCGCTGGCCGCTCGTGGCCGTGGTCGTGGTCGTGTGGGCGGCGTGCGTCTACCACTTCGCCCCGCGCCGCCAATCCTCGTTGCGGCTCGAGCTCCCCGGCGCCGCGGTTGCCACGGCGTGGTGGCTGGTGGTCTCGACGGGTTTCCGGCTCTACCTGGACCTGGCCTCCAGCGGCATGAACACCGTGTTCGGGCTGCTGGGCGGGGTGCTGAGCCTGCTGTTCTGGCTGTACCTGCTGGCGATGGGTCTACTCGTCGGCGCCGTCATCAACAGCCTCATCGCCCGCCGGCGCGAAGCGGTGCCCTCAACGGGGAATCCCGCATAGACGTCACAGCGAGGCGAAGCTGTCTCCCCGCCGCGAGACGACCTCCCGATCGTCTCGCCTAGCCGGCGAACACCGCCTCGGTGGTGAACGACACGCCTCGCTCGAGGGTCTTGTGGACGGGGCAGCGGCGGGCGATATCGGTGAGGCGGGCCCGCTGCTCGTCGTCGAAGTCGCCCTCGATGAAGATCTGGCTGCGGACCCTGTCGATGTAGCCGGAGGCGTCGGCCTCGCAGTCGTCGCAGTCCCGGGCGTGCACCCGATCGTGGCTGTAGCGGGCCGAGATGGAATGGAGGTTCCACCCCTTGCGCCGGCAGTACATCGACACGGTGATGCACGTGCAGGCCGCAATCGAGGACAGCAACAGCTCGTAGGGGTTCGGGCCCGTGTCAGCACCGCCTAGGTCGGCGGGCTCGTCGGCGCTCCAGAGGTGCCCGCCGGACCGCAACTCCACCGAGTACTCGGCGCCGGGCTCCACCCTCAGATCAGCAGTGATCGTCGTCATGGCTCGAGCCTAGGGGCACCACCGCCGGCCTCCCGGGGCGAGTCGTTCCGGCCGCTAGTGGCGCCGGTCCACTGTGATCTCGACGATGTCGCTTCCGTGATACTTCTGATGACGCACGGCGGAGGCGTAGTGCCGGAGCAGCCGGAACGACACCTCCTGCTCATCAGGCGCTGGAGGCAGCTCGCTCAGATAGGCGAGCTGGTCTTCCAGATTCTGTCCCCCCAGGACGGTCACGAACTCCACGACCGCCGATGCGCCCTCGATGCGGGCGGTCACGGCGAGGCGGCGCGGGGGGTCGTCGGAGCGATCACCCCTGGACTGCATGAGGACGGCAAGGGCCTCCTCGCCCGCGGCGGTCAGTCTCTCGGTTGCGGTCTCGCTCCACCGGGCTCTCGAGGCGAACGCACCGAGGAACTCTCGCACGTGTGGGAGGGCCGCGGCGTCCAGCGGAACCCGCAGACGGCGGCGACGTGAGCCCGTCAGGTCCATGAAGACGACCATCGCGACCGCTGAGATCGTGCCCGCGGTCATGCCGTTCCCGAGCAGGACACCGGCGAAACCGTCCCCGATTGTGTCGGGGAAGATCCACTGGTTCTGGAAGCCGACCCCCAACCAGAACGACAGCCCGACGACGGCCGCCTTGCGATGATTGAGACCGTCTCGAAGGACGAGCCGCATGCCCTGGACGAAGAGCAGCCCGATCAGGACAACGAGGTATCCGGCCGCCACAGGTCCGGGGATTGCGATGAGCAAGGCGGAGATCTTCGGGAAGAACGCCACTGCGATGAAGACGCTGCCGATGACTACCCCGACGCGCCGCGCGGCGACTCCCGTGACCTCGGCAAGCGCCAGGCTGGAGGAATACGTGGTGTTGGGAAGCGTGCCGGCGATGCCCGAGAGCAGGTTGCCCACGCCGTCGGCATTGAGCGCCCCCTGCACGACCCGGAAGTCGGTGGCCCGCGGGGTGCGCCTCGAGACCTGCTGGATCGCGATGCCGTCGCCGATGGTCTCGACCGCCCCCACGATGGTGACCACCGCGAACGCCGGAAGGAGCGCCCAGAAGTCGGTGTCGAAAGACAGATCGAATCCCGGCCAGTCCGACACCGGGAAACCGACCCAACGCGCCGCATCCACGGCATTGGTGTCATAGATCCCGAACGGCGCCGCCACGGCGCAGCCCACGGCGATACCGATGACCGGTGACCACAGCCGCGCTGCCGGGGAGCCACGAAGGACCAGAATGGCGACCGCCACCACGGTGGCGAGAGCGGCGACGGGGGCCGCGGCGCTCGCCGCGCCATCGGGCACGTCGGCCATGGTGTCGAAGAGGACGGGGGCCACGGTGACCGCGATGAGCATGACGACGGTCCCGGAGACAAGCGGCGTGAACACCCGTCGCAGCAGCGAGAGCCGCGCGGCCAGTGCGAATTGGAACAGCGACGAGACAACGATGAGCGACGCCATGAGGGACGGACCACCCGCCGCCAGCGCGGCGACACAGACTGCGATGAACGCGCCGGACGTCCCCATCGCCAGCACATGACCCGACCCGATCCGCCCGAATCTCACCGCCTGCAAAATGGTTGCGACTCCACTGACCACCAGCGCCGCGACGACTCCCCACGAAATGTACGAGTCGGGTTGGTCGGCGATCCGCGCCACGATGACCACGGTCAGGGCCACCGGCGCGATGATCGTCATCGCCGCCTGCAGCCCCACACCGGCGGTCACGAGCACCGGCGGCTTGTCCTCCGGCTCGTACCGGACAGCTCCGTCGTCTCGCTCAGCGACCACGGCCACTATCCCCGTCGGATGGTCGCTGCACCGAGTCCTCGACCTTCGCCGCGGGCACCACGGGAGCAAAGTACCCAACGACCAGGAGGAGCGCCCCGACACCGAGGAACGACACGACCCGGGTCACCGCGCCGAGACTGGCGAGGTCCACGAAGAAGAGCTTCGCGACGACGAGCCCCATGAACGAAGCGCCCGCCATCCAGACCGGGCGGCGGTTCAGGCGCACCGCGACAACCATCGTCGACAGGGCGATCACGGCCCACGTGATGGACAGCGCCGCCTGCAGTTCGGTCGAGCGGGCCAGCGCCACGAAATCCCACGGCACCTCCCGCCAGTGGTGGATGGTGCGCGCCACGCTCATCGTCGCCATCACAATGCCCGCGGGGGCCAGCGTCAGCGCCCAGCGACCGGCGACCAGGCGACTGAGTGCATGGTCCGCCTCGGCGGCGGCCGCGCGCCGCCACGCGAACGCAAACGCCACCAGCGGAGCGGCCAGCATCTCCAGCGGGTTGAGCACCGGGAGGTACAGGAACGGAGGCGGATCGCCGTCCAGCAGCAGGTTCATGATGAACAGGGCGACTGCCACCACCAGCAGCGCCGGACCGACGCAGCCGGTGAGGTACACCCGCCGATGCGGCCCGAACGGCCACGTGGAACTTCGCCGGGCACCGAGCGTGCCGGCGACGAGCAGCAGCACCGCGCCGAGTGCCGCCACCGGCGCCCACACACCACTGGCGACGCGACCGACCTGCCAGTGGACCTCGGCACCGATGAGCACCGCCAGCACCCAGAACCCTCCGGCATGGAGTGCGGCACGCAGCAGACCGAGAACGTCGTCCCGGATCCGCAGGAACCAGTAGTAGACGGCCAGTGCCACGGGCCAGGCCGCCCAGCCGTAGCGGCCCAGCGGATGTGACACCTCGACGATCGACAGGCCCAGTACGACCCCCAACGTCGGCAGGATGAGGACGCCCAGTGCGTTCAGTTGGGGCCATCTCGCACGCTCCGCCGCCCACGCCGCTGCCCCGAGCGACGTGACCACGAAGACGAGCGCCACCGGCAGCTGCCACGACGGCAGCCGGTAGGAGATCTCGAGGAGACCTCCCGACAGCCACCAGCCCGCCCCCCAGACAAGCGCAACCCACGACAGCGACCTGCGGAGGCGCGACCGGGCACCGCGGCGCTGGAACAGCACCGCCGAGGCGAGACCGCAGGCGGCCAGCACCGCCGCCGCCCCATGACGATCCAGTTCGCCGGAGACCTCGGGCGCCCACGCCAGCAGCACCAGGGTCAGGAGCGGAACGACGGCGAACCCCAACGCTGCGAGGTGGGACCAGTCCACCCGTGCGGCCGCCCACACCGCCACACCGCACGAGGCGACAACGAAGACGAACGACGCCGACAGCGGCCACGAAGGCACCTGATGGGCGATCTCGAGGAGCCCGCCCGTGAACCACCAGCCAAGGCCCCACGCGAGCGCCGGCCACGCAGCGGAGCGGTTGAGGCTCAGCCGCGGTGCGGCGCGGTGAAGCAGCCATGCGGAGCCGACACCGGTCAGCGCCAGGAGCACGGCGGTGGCGAAGTACTCGTTCAGGATCACGAGGCGACCCTCGGGGTACGGGAGGGCGTCCACCAGCTGGATTGCGAAGGCGATCGCGGCGAGGACCTGGAGCAGGGCGCCGCCGACGGCGCCAAGCCCCACGCCACGACGGCAGCTGAACCACAACAGCAGCGCTCCCTGCGCGGCCCAGGCGATCGTCACGAAGTAGCCGTCGAGCCAGAGCGGCACGGCGATGGCGGCGAACACCACGCACAGACCGGCGTAGGCAACGGCGAGTTCGCCCGATTCGGGACCGAGCCGGCGGGCGACGATGTGCAGGACGCCGAGGAGACCCAGCAGCACCAGCGCGCTGGCGGCCAGGCCGCGGGCGGTGTGGCCGATCACGAGTTGCTGCAGACCGAGGCCCAGGAATGGCGTGGCGAACACCAGCGGCGCCGTCCAGAGTCCCCTGATGCTGGGGGGCTCCCGGAAAGCGAACAGCACGGGCAGCACCATGTAGATCAGCACGAACGCGGCGATGAACGGCTGGAGCGCCGGCCAGTCCTCTTCCGCGAAACGCTCCAGCAGCCAGAACGTCGCGATCCCGAAGTTGAAGGCGAGGCCCAGCAGGTTGAGCGAGGGCCAGATTTTGAACCAGGCGACGCCGACGATGGCGACGCTCAGCACCGTGTAGAAGCTGAAGACCACGACGTAGTCGTCGGGCCGCGAATACGACAGGACCGGCGCCAGGAAACCGCCGATGATGCCGAGGACCGCAAGAATGCGCGCCTCCTGCGTGACGGCCAGGACACCTGCTCCGATCGTGATCAGGATCACGGCCGTGGCTGCCGCCGCGACCGGAAGGAGGTCGTACACCTCGAAGGCTGCGTAGGTCGTGAGGTAGAGCGCGGCGATCGCCGCGCCCTGCAGGCTGCGCCCATAGACGGGGCGCCGCCTGCGCTGCCGCCAGCCCAGCGCGCCCAGGAGCAGCGCGAAGACGGCGACGGCGATCAGCCGGACCTCGATGGTGAGGGTGAAGATGCCGCGCCTGCTCGCTTCGCGAATCAGCAGACCGACGCCGACCAGCAGCACGAGCGCCCCCACCTTCACCGGCGCGTTGCCGGTCGTCAACCAGGTCTTGAGCGCGTCGAGAAGTCGTGAGGCGCTGCGGCCGCGTGGCCGGTAAGCCTCGACGGCGTCGAAGGCCGCCCCCGGACGCTCGACCTCGAGGTCGCCGGCGCCGGCGGTCGCCGCCGTCTCGCTCGGGGCGGGCTCGGGCTCGGTGAGCCCGGCGTCGTCGGTGCCCGGCCTCGCCGCGGTACCGGACGGCCCACCGGGTGGGTCCGGCTCGGGGACGACCGGCTCCACCCACGGGAACGGTTCATCTTGCTGGGCCGGCGCCGGCTCCGGCGGCGGGGCGCGGTCGGGCGACTCCGGCGGAGCCCGCAGCGGCTCGTCCGATTCGGGCGGACTCCCCGGTGACGGCGGGAGCCGCTTGGATTCGGCGATCTGCCGCGTTACGGCATGCGCCTGCTCGACCTCGGCGAGTCGCTTGCGCAGGTCGCCCACCCGCCCCGCGAGGAAGCCGATCGCAGCCCCGAGGAACAGTCCGCCCACACCGCCCACCGCCGCGCCGATCCCCGCACCGACGGCGACGAACAGGGCTGTGGCGATCGACCACCACCGCACCCGCGGGATGCTAACGCTCCCGTGGAGGGAGGATTCCGGGGAGCGTGATCGCCGGAATCGCCAGACCAGTGTCGTCGGCGGATCGGGGCTCTACCCCGAGCCCGCCGTCACTTCGATCTCGCCGCTGCGGAACCAGACCCCCTGGGGGAGGTCGGCGGGCAGGTAGCGGATGTCGGGCAGGATCTCCTCGCCGCCGGCGACGAAGCCCATCTCGATGCGGCCGTCGGCCAGGCGACGGGCGCGGACCCTCCCGAGCGCTTCGTCGCCCAACTCCACGTCGCTGGTCTCCCGCCATTCACCGGCCGGGGCGTCGGCCCGCAGGTAGCGGACATCCGGCAGGAGTTGGAGGCCGGTCACGAGTTCGGCGCCGAACTCGATGCGCCCGTCGGGACCCAGGCGGGCGACGACACGCAGCGCGTACGTCTGCGGGGCCGGGTCCTCTGCGGGGGGCTCCCCGGGAGCCAGCAGGTCGCGCAGCTCTTCGCTTCCGTCGAGCGCCAGCCGCTCCAGGAATCTGTCGTTCTGGTCGTCGATGTCCGCCGCGCTGCAGAGCGCGTTGTCCGTGGCCTGGCCCCACAGCGGCAGCGCCGCACGCAACTCCAGGTCCAAGGCCATCAGGCCTTCGACGTCGACGCCCGCGGCTTCCAGAGCGCCTTGCAGAGCCGACTCGCCCGGAAAGCAGATCGCCAGTTCGGAAGCCATCGCCTGGACGCCTTGGTCATCCCAACCCAGGACCGCGTCCCTGGCAGCAGTCACGATGCTGCCGGCGGCAACCGCCGGCACCAGGACGCTCTCGGCGTAGGCAAGCTGGGACTGCAGGGCGAACGCCTCGTCGAACGTTAGCGCCGCGCCGCTGCCGGCCCGCTCCTCCAGCGCCCTCCAGGAGGCGGCCATATGGGCGTGCTGTCCCGACGCGCTCTCGGCGCGTGCGAGCATCAGTTCCTCGATCACGCTCGGGTTGATGGCCTCGGCGGCGGCCACCGTTCCGGCCAGCCCCGATGCGGCCACGGCGGCGGCATACCGCGACCCGAACGCCTCGAGAAGGGCGCTCGACGACGGGTTCGCCACCGCAGCGGCCTGCGGTGGCGCGTCCGAGTCGACCGCCTCGGCTAGGGCGATGATCGCCGGCCGCTCGAAGAGGCCCTCCAGCAACTGCGTGCGCACCCCGGCCGCGTAGATCGCCTTGGCCCGGGTGGCCTCGTCGACCTCAGCCTGCGGATCGGCGACCAGCGTCACCGTCGTCGTGACCTCCCCCTCGTCATCGGCTTCGGCCGAGACGCGGTAGGCCGCGCCGTCGACATCCACCTTGACGGGGTCGAAGGTCGGACCGCTGAGGACCATCAGGTTGTGCCAGGAGCCGTGGAAGCCGAGTTCGTCCTCGTTTGCGTCCTCCGTGAAGGCGCCCACGAACAGCGAGGCCGGCCCGGCTGTGGCGAAGGTGATCTCCAGCGGCCCCAAGCCGGGGTTCGCAACACTCGTCGTACTCGCCAACCCGGGATCGGAGTGGTACGAGACCCCACCCGGCCAGGGTTGGACGATCGGCGTGTTGACATCGATGACGCGGCGCCCGTCGGACCCGCGTCCCACGACGTAGACGAACGTGGCGTTCCCGCCGGGCAGATCGCCACCACCGGCGTTGCCCACCCGGTAGTTCACCGCCAGCGGATCGCCCGCCACCACCTCGCCAGGTATGTCGACCTTCTCGATCTTGATCTGGAAGTCCTGGGTCTGCTGCGCCGCCTCGTCCACGAGATGCACCGTGAGTGCGAAGTCGGCGCGCAGGGGCTGCTGGTCGCGCGCCAGGTAGGTGGTGGCCTCGATGAAGTAGTTGCCGGCGGGGAGGTAGCGCTCGACCCGGGAGTTGAGGTCGCCGCCGTCGTCGTCGTCGGTGGCAACCTCGCCCCCCTTGAGCGTTGGAAGGTCCACAGACGAGAAGTACAGAACAGGATCGCCGTGCTCGGAGGTGAGGTCGATCCGCACGCGACCGGCGCTCGGCAGGCTGAACAGGTAGTTGTGGGCGGGGTGCTCCACCTCGACCCGCGACCCGCAGGTGTCCAACGTCCACGAACCCGACGCTGTCAGATCGACACCCGGCTGGAGCGAGCCGAGCTGGATGAGCTCGCAGCCCGCCACCCGACCGACGGTGAGCGTGAAATCGGCCGGACCGCGCCCGCGCCCCCCGAGCGTCGTGGCTTCGATCAGGTAGCCGCCGGGTTCGAGGTCCCGCTCGACGCGGGCATCGAGCCCCGCGCCACCGTCATCGTTGTCGGCGATCCGCCCGCCGTCGGCGCTGAGCAGGTAGAGATAGCCGTCCGCCTCGGCCGAGGACAGTTCGATCCTGATCCGGCCGCCGGTGCGGACCTCGAAGCGATAGGTGTGGGCATCACTGCCGGCGCGGAAGCGCGAGTCGCAGTCCTCGGTTGTCCAGCGCCCCTCCGCCTGCAGCACCCGGTCGGTGCCGGAGCCGAGAGTCCCCAGACTCGTGACCGGGCAGTCCGCCGGGTCGTGCCCTGGGGACGTTTCCTGCCCCGAGGCGACACTCGTGGCGGCGACCGTCAGGAGGCCGCCGATCAGTGCAACGGCGACGACGGCGACCACCGTCCTGCCCATTCGTGACTCCTGTTTCATGACACGCATCACACCGAACCTCCCGCGTCGCGAGCCCAACAAATATATTGGACGGTGTACCCCCTGAAGCGGCAATGGCTGTTCTCGTATTCCGGCCTTTGGCGCAGCCGGCTCCTAGCCGCGGATCATGCCGGTCGCCGCCCGCGGGGTGAATCGCAGGACGAGCCGGCTCTCGTCGAGCATGGCCCGGCGGTACTCCGCCCAGTCCGGGTGCGGCTTGCCGGTCACCCGCTCGTAGTACCGCACCAGGGCGTCGCAGGTGGCGTCGTCCGGGTCGGTCGCCACCGGCGCCAACTCCACGGTGCCGTCGAAGGACACGTACGACCACGAGGCGGCGTCGGAGACGTGCAGCACCGCCCTTGGGTCGCGGCGCAAGTTGGCGGTCTTGGCCCGCCCCGCGGTGACCGAGACCACGAAAGAGCCCTCGTCAAGGTCGTAGACGATGTCCGAGGACTGCGGACGACCGTCGGATCGGATGGTGATGAGCACGCCAAGGCTCCGCTCGGCCGCCCACTCGATGGCTTCAGAGATCTCCATGTTGTGTCCTCGCTCGTCGTGTGCGCCGGCGCAACGATAGGGCGAGCCTGCCCCGGACTACCGGCGATCGGAGCGGCGCCGCCGGCGGCCTACGCGCCCTGCCCCCGGCGTTTCTGGATGTTGGCCCACTCGTCGCGCAGGCCGACGGTACGGTGGAACAGCAGCGGGGTACCGGCGTCGCCGTCCCGGGCGAAGTAGCCGAGCCGCTCGAACTGCACCACCGAGCCGGGCGGCGTCTCCAGCAGCGCCGGCTCGATCTTGGCGGCGGTGATCAACTCTCGGGAGTCGGGATTGTAGGACTCCAACGGGTCTCGGCCGTCGGCGCCCGGCACCGGGTCGCTGAACAGCCGGCCGTAGAGGGCGACGGTGGCGTCGGCTGCGTGATCCGCCGACACCCAGTGGATGGTGGCGCGCACCTTACGTCCGTCGGGAGCCTGTCCCCCGCCGGTGGTGGGGTCGTAGCTGCAGCGCAGGCGCAACACCTCGCCGTCGGGGCCAGTCTCGGTGTCGTCGCAGCGCAGGAAGTAGCCGGCCCGCAGGCGCACCTCGCGGCCGGGGGCCAGCCGGTAGAACTTCCGCGGCGGGTCGACCATGAAGTCGTCCCGCTCGATCCACAGCCGCCCCGAGAACGGCACCTCCCTGGTGCCGTCGGCGGGATTCTCGGGGTTGTTGGCTGCCCGGCGGAACTCCACCTGCCCCCCAGGCCAGTTGTCGATCACCACCTCCAGGGGCCGCAGCACCGCCAAGCGGCGCTGGGCGAAACGGTTGTGGTACCTCCGCACGAACGACTCCAGCAGCTCGATCTCATGCGTGCCGTTGACGCGGGCCACGCCGACGTGCGCACAGAAGGCCCGGATGGCCTCGGGCGGGTAGCCGCGGCGGCGCAGCCCTCGCAGCGTGGGTAGGCGAGGGTCGTCCCAGCCGTCCACGAGGCCACCGTCGATGAGCGCGCCGAGCGCCCTCTTTGACATGACGGTGTGGGTGAGGTTCAGCCGGGCGAACTCGGTCTGGCGGGGCCGGTCGCCCGGTAGCGGCAGCTTGTCCAGGTACCAGTCGTAGAGCTGGCGGTTCCCTTCGAACTCCAGGGTGCACAGCGAGTGCGTGACGCCTTCGATGGCGTCGCTCTGACCGTGGGCCCAGTCGTAGGTGGGATAGATGCACCAGGCGTCGCCGGCGCGGAAGTGACCGGCGTGGCGGATCCGGTACATGACCGGGTCGCGCATCAGCATGTTGGGGTGCGTCATGTCGATGCGGGCCCGCAGCACCTTCTCGCCGTCGCCGAATCGCCCCGCCCGCATGTCCCGCAGCAGGGCGAGGTTCTCGGTGGGGCTGCGGTCCCGCCACGGGCTGGCCACCCCGGGGGTTGTGAAGTCGCCGCGGGTGGCCGAGATCGTCTCGGCATCCTGATCGTCGACGTAGGCGTGACCCTGCGTCACGAGATGCTCGGCCCACGCGTAGAGCTGCTCGAAATACTCCGAGGTGTGCAGGGGCACACCGGGGTCGAAGCCCAGCCAGGCGATGTCCTCGGCGATGCCGCGGGCGTAGGCGGCGTCCTCACCGGCAGGGTTGGTGTCGTCGAAGCGGAGCCGGCAGACGCCGCCGTGCTCGGCGGCCACCCCGAAGTTCAGGCACACCGACTTGGCGTGGCCGATGTGCAGGTAGCCGTTGGGCTCGGGCGGGAACCGGGTCTGCACCCGCCCGCCGAACGTGCCGGCGGCGTCGTCGGCCCCGACCTGGTTGCGGATGAAGTCCAGCGGTCGCCGGCGCCCCGGCGATTCGCTCTCCCCCTCCGCCGGTGCGGCGCCGCCGGAATGACCGACGGTCTCGCCCACCGGGCGCGCGGTCTCGTCGGAAGGATCGGCCACGGACCTACATCTAGCAGCCGCCCGCCCGGTGACCAACGACCCGGCAACGCGCCGCACCCCGGGCGTCGCGTCGACACCACCTTCGGGGTGGCCGTCGCGGTTGCTCGTCGTCTACGGGAAACCCGCCGAATCGTCCCGCCGGGAGGCACGCCATAGCATTGATCGGCGTGGACGCGCCGGAGGGCGAACGGTCGGGAGAGTCCCGCATCGGGCTCGACGTCGAGCAGGTCATGGGACTCGTGGACCGCTTCGATGACCGCGTCGAGGAGCTGTTCGAGAAGCTGCGCGGGCGGCCCTGGGCCGACCGGGTGTTCTACACGGCATCGCAGATCGGCGACTACGGGCTGATCTGGTTGCTGCTGGCCGCACTCGCGGCCCTGGGAGGATCATCGCGGGCCGAGCGGAACCTGCTGCGCCTCGCCGCCGTCCTGGGGCTGGATTCGATGTTCGTGAACGGCCTGCTGAAGTCCTTGATCAAGCGCTCCCGGCCGCTGGTCGACGACGGCGAGCGGCCCCTCTACCTGCGCAGACCCATCACGACGGCGTTCCCGAGCGGGCATGCCTCCAGCGCGGTCGTGGCAGCGATGCTGCTGGGTGAACTGGGTGGGCGTCGCTGGCGCGGCTTGCTGTGGATGCTGGCGGCGACCGTGGCGCTGAGCCGCATCCACGTGCGCATCCATCACGCCTCCGACGTTGCCGGCGGGGCCGCCACCGGCATGGTGCTCGGTCGCATGGCCCGCCGCATCTGGCCTCTGGGTTGAACGAGGCAGCACCACCGCAGCGATAGCTGCGCTGGCGGACGATGGATTCCGGCCGCGGATCGAGTCCGGGGCAGGCTCTGCGCCGGACTGACAAAAGCAGAATCAACGGTGCGCGGCAACACTGCCGGTCGCGGGCTCGGCAACCCCGCGAGGTCAGTCCATGTCCGGGAGCCCGAGTCCGTCGTGCAGGCCCCTGATGCCGTAGGCGGCCTGATCCAGCGTCACGATCGATCCGGTCATCGGTGCGGAGGCGCCTGTCGCCAGGTAGCGGATGGTGCGGGCCACCTCCTCGGCGCGCAGCAGACGTCCCAGCGGCAGGTTGACCGCGTAGTCGGCCTCCCAGCCGTCGGAGGCGCCGTGGGTCGTGCGCATCACCGTGTCCTCGCCGGGGGTGAGCGTCCAGCCCATGGCAAGCCCGTTGACCCTGATCCCGTCGTTCTGCAAGGCGTAGGCGGCGTTGCGGGTGTGGACCCCGAGCGCCGCCTTGGTCATGGCGTAGATGCTGATCTCCGGGCCGCCGCCATACATGGCGATGCTCAGCACGTCGACCACCGTGCCCGGCGCGCCGGCCCGGCGCAGCCGCTCGGCGAAGTGCCCGCACAGCAGCACCGGCGAGCGCACGTTCACGGCGAACAGTTCGTCGAAGGCCGCCACGTCGACATCGAGAACCGAGGTGCGCGTCGTCAACCCGGCCGCGTTGATAAGCGCGTCGGCCCGCAGTCCCCGCTCGTCGATCTCGGCGAAGATCTCAGCAGGCGCACCGGCCTCCGAGAGGTCGGCCAGCACGGCTTCCGCCGAGGCCCCCAGCTCCCGAACGCGAGCGCACACGTCCGCTGCCCGCCCCGCGTCGCGCCCGGTGACGACGACGGTGCCGACGCCGGCTTCGGCAAGCGCCAGCGCGGCCGCCTCCCCGACACCGCTGGTTGCCCCGGTCACGAGCGCGCAATTCGGAGTCCAGATCATGGCGTCGCCTCTCCGGGCGGCGGCTCGAGGGGGGCGTCGCGGTAGTTGAGCTCAAGGCGGATGCCGTTGGGGTCCTGCGCGAAGATCTGACGCAGCGGGATCCTGGGCCTGCTGTCGTTCACCTCAAGGAGCAGCCCACCCTGGGCCAGTTTGGCACGCATGGCCTCGAAGTCGCCGGGCTCGTTGGCCATCTCGAAGGCGATGTGGTGGATGGGGCCGGTGGGACCGGCCAGGTCGTCGTCGATCACGTTGATGTGGACGTACGGGCGGCCGCCGGAGTAGAGCCATGCTCCGGTCCCGCGGACCCCGGGCCGGTAGCCCTTGGAGAACCCGAGAACATCGACGTAGAACTCGACGGTTCGTTCGAGGTGCGCCGTCTGGATGTTGTAGTGGTCGAGTGATTTGACGAGCATGTCGTGCCTCGCAGGATCGATCGTCCGGCTCACCAGTGGAGGTTGACCTCGTAGACGACCACCTTCGAGAGCATGTGGTCGATCTTGGCGTTGAACGTGTCGTAACGCTCCGTGGAGGCGTGCAGCAGCCGATCGTCCCAACTGCGGTACTCCTCGTAGATGCGGATCATGTAGGGATCGTCACGGTCGCGCCCCACCCGGAACGCGAGGCAGCCCTCCTCCTCCTGCGGGCAGGCCGTGGAGTGCTCCTGCATGAGCGGCAGGAACTCGTCCACGTACTCCGGCCTCATGGTCAACTCGCAGAAGAGCCCAATTCGCATTGTTCCTCCTTCCGGCCCCGTTCCCGGAGCCGAGACCGGGCCGCGCCGGGAAGCACGGCGATCCCATCGGGGAGATTCGGTTCGTTACGGCACCGCCCGGTGGGTGCGGTTCGATGGCACGGTATTCGGTGGAGCGGCACTCTGGCGCTCCGGCGCCCGGCGAGCGCTCGTGCGGCAAACCGGGCGGGCGATCAGCTCAGCGGGTCGGTCTCGAACTCGCCGATGCTGATGTCGGTGGCGGGGTCCATGAATGAGCGCTCGAAGCCGACGCTCCACAGCCCTGTCCGCAGCAGGGCGTCATCGTCGACCACGTCCAGCGGCGTGTAGAAGGGGTGGTGGTGCTTGACGACCGGGCTGTTGTCAGCCCGGTTGTAGCAGCACAGCAGCAGATCCCGGTTGCCATCGGAGACGTTGGGCGCCGAGGTGTGCAGCGTGTTGCAGTGGAAGAAGCAGGCGTCGCCCGGTTCGGCTATGAACGACACCTCCTCGAGGTGCTGCATCAGGACCCCCACCCGTTCCACGTCGGCGCCGTTCTGGCCGCCCATGATGGCGTGCTCCAGGCGCCCGCAGAGGTGGCTGCCCCGCAGCACCCGCATCGTGCCGTTCTCGGTGGTGAGTTCGCTGACGGCGATGGCCACGCTCGCCAGGTTGGGGAACAGCAGGCCGTTCTTGTACCAGTAGCCGTAGTCCTGGTGCCAGTCCCAGGTGCCGCCCCCGCCCGGCGCCTTGGACGTGATCTTGGAGTGGTAGTGGTAGACCTCGCCACCGAGCAGCTTCGCCGCGGCGCCGGCGATGCGCGCCAGCCGGCCCACGATCCCCAGCGTGTCGTCGCCGGGGTGGTTCCACACAGCCACGATGGTCTGGCCCCCGTAGCCATCGTCGAGTCCGAAGGCGCTGTCCTGCAGGGCCTCGTCGGTCGCCAGAGCCCGCTGCAGCAATTCCACCTCGGCGTCGTTGAACAGGCCGCGCTTGACGAGATAGCCGTCGCGGTCGAACGCCTCGCAGTCGGCGTCGCTGATCATCGAGGCCGTATCGGCTGTCGCCGGCGTCATCGCTCACCTCCCCGGTGGAGCAAGAGGGGCACGGATCTTCCCGGAGGCTACCAACGCAGTGCCGGAGGGGCCGAGCCCGCGGAGCGCTACCAGAGGTTCTGGCCGCCGACGATGGCCAAGTTGTGGCCGGTCATGTAGTCGGAGGCATCGCTCGCCAGGTATACCACGCCGGCCTGGATGTCGCTCACCTCGGCCAGGCGCCCCATCGGGATCTGCGTCAGCCACTCGTCCTTCAGGTGCGCCAGCGCTTCGGACTCGATCAGCGGCGTGCGCACGATCCCCGGCGAGATGGCGTTCACCCGCACGCCGTAGGGGGCCCACTCGGCCGCCAGGGAGCAGGAGAGGTGCGCCACTCCCGCCTTGGAGGTGTTGTACACCGCCTGCTTCTGGGGGTGCGGCACCAGCAGGCTGGACATGGAGGCAACGTTGATGATCTTGCCGTAGCCCTGGGCGATCATGTGACGGCCCTCGGCCTGGCAGCAGAGGAACAACCCCCGCAGGTTCAGGTCGAACGTGGTGTCCCACTCCTCGATCGGGGTCACCTCGGCGGCGGAGTTGAAGTTGATGCCGGCGTTGTTGACGGCGACGTGCAGCCCGCCGAAGCGTTCGAGGGTGGCGGCCAGCATCTCGTCGATCTCGGAGGCGTCGGTGGCGTCGCTGCGCACCGCGGCCACGTCCAGGCCGGCGGCCACCATCTCGGTGGCCGTGCGCTGGACTCCGTCCTCGTTGATGTCGGAGATCATCACCGAGGCACCGGCCTGGGCGAGCGAGAGGGCGTAGCCGCGGCCGAGACCCTGTGCCCCACCGGTCACCAGCGCGACTCGCCCGTCGAGCCGGAAGCGATCCAGAACCGGATGGTCCTCGCTGAAGGGCGCCCTGTTCGTGGCCGAGTCACTCATGGTTTTTTCTCTCCCTCGTCCGAGACCGGTTGCGGTCCTTCGAATGGCCCAAGAAGCTACGCGACGCTGACGTGGGGGACCGTCACGCCACAGTCGACCGCAACAGCGAGGAGACGCCGCCAAGAGGCCTCCCCCAACTCGACGCTCGTCGCACCGGCGGCGGCGTTCTGCTCGATCTCCCCGGGCATGAGGACAGGGCGCTGCGGGTCACGGGGCGCTGAGGTGCGCAGATAGCGGACGGTGTCACTCACGCGCTCAGCCAGGTCGGGGTCGCCACGAATGACCACCAGCGCCAGATTCTGTCCTCTGCCGCCGGCGTCGTCGATGGCGTCGCCCGCCAGCACCGTCGCCGCCATCTCGGCCAGCAGAGCCAGAGCCGATCCCTTGTGGCCGAAGCGCTCGCCGCCCAGCGGCATCAGGAACCCGGGCGGGTCGCTGTAGAGATCCTCCGGGTCGAACGACATCCGTCCGCCGGCGTCGCAGAGAACCTCCGGTGGCACCGCGCGGCCGGTGTCGCGCCACAGCCGGATCTTCCCTTCGGGTACCGACGTGGTCGCGAAGTCGGCCACGAGCGGCTCGGCAGCCGTCGGCGCCGCCCAGGAGATCGGGTTGGTGGACATGCGACCCTCCAGGCCGCCGAAGGGCGGCACCCGGTGGAAGCGGGGAGCGCCGGTCCCGAACGCCATCGCGAGGTTCCCCGCCCGTGCCAGAGCCTCGGTATAGGCGCCCACCCGCCCGGTGTGCTGCGTGTTCCGCACGCCGACGAACGCGGTGCCGTGCGTGACGGCCACCTCCGCTGCGACCTCGACCGCTGCGGCGCACGCCACCTGCCCGAACCCGCTCCCGCCGTCGATCAGCAGCCGGGTCGGCGAGAGGGCCGTCACCTCCGGATCGGCGGCCGGGCGGAGCAACCCGTCGGCGATCTCGCTCGTGTACTGCACCACCCGATTCAGCCCGTGCGAGGAAACCCCCATGAGGTCGCTCGTGACCAGGTGCTCGGCGACGATGCGAGCGTGGCGATCCGGGGCGCCGCGCGCCACAAAGACCTGCCAGGCAAGCTCGGTCGCCGACTCGGCGGCGATGCGGACGGTGCTCAAGGCGCGTCTCGTGGCGATGGCAGCGGCTCGGCACTCACCATCACCGAGGCGAACACGCATGTCTCGGTGCCGCGGTTGCGCCACGTGTGGTTCGTGCCCCGCTGGATGAGCACATCTCCGGGGCGCAGCAGCACCTCGCCGGCGTCGGTGCAGGCATAGATCTCCCCGGAGAGCACGATGTTGTAGTCCACCGTGTCATTGCAGTGCATCGTCGGATCCTCCGAGCCGGTGACCCTGTCGAGGGCGTCGATGGCCTCGAAGTCGGCGCTCACCAGCTCGGGGCGGTGCTGGTCGTCGGGGTGGAATTCGACGATGCGGACCCGCGTCCCGCCGACCGGTGGGTGGTGCTCGACGGGGACCGCGGCGGCATCCGCGGTCCCCTCGTTGGAGGCCAGCGGGCCGCCGGTGACCCACAGCTCGTGGAACACCAAGCCCCGCCCCGGCTGTTCGAGCACAGCACCGGCCTCACCGTCAGACATGAAGTAGGAGCGACCGTCGGAGTCGGTGGCCGTCACCACCCGCCGCACTGGAGTCATCGGTCACCTCCGAAGGCTCTCCGCACGTCCCGGGACTCCCGCGGCATCGCCGGGAACGCGTCTACCGGAACCTCGACCTGGACGTTGGCATACTCTCAATCGACCACCGGAACGTCAAACCGCACGGAATGGCAAGTTCTCCCGGCGATCAGCGAAAGGACACCCCGCCATGGCCACGTATTTCTTGTTCGAGACCATGACACGGGAGGCCGACATGTCGGTCGCCGAGGCCCCCGAGCGGGCCAAGGGGGTCGTTGCGGCCGCGGCGGGCTACGGCGTGGAGATCCTGGAGTGGTTCTACACGGTGGGCCAGGTGGACTTCGTGATGAAGGTGGTGGCGCCCGACGACGAGTCGGTGGCGGCGTTCGTGATGGCCCTGCGCCGCTCGGGGAACGTGAAGGCGACATCGCTGAGGGCCTACACCCCCGACGAGTGGGCGGGGCTCGTGGCGCGCCTCGCCTGAGGCCCCGCAGCGCCGGCGCAGCCGTGCCCGCGGAGCGCACCCACGGACGACGTCCCCGGTCATCTCAGCGGGCCGAACCTGTACTGCTCGGACAGGCGAACGGTCAGCTTCGCCGCGCCGGGGTCGTCGGGGACCGGCTCGACGGAGAGTTCCACCTTCCACTGCCCCACCTGGGCCTGCACGACCTCGCCCGCGGCATTCACCGGGTGGCCGAGCGCCTCGTACGCCGCGACGAGTTCGTCCAGCACAGCCGCCCCGGTGCGGTAGACGAGCACGATCCGGCCCACCTCCCGGCCCGTGTCGCCGTAGGCCGCGAGCAGGTCATCGGCTGCCGGTAGCGGCAGCACCGCGGGATCGGGCAGCAGGGCCAGGATGTCCTCCCGCCCGGCGTCGCTCGTGGCCCACAGCACCATGTGCACGTCGGAGTCCATGACGTTGACCATGCCGTTGTACGGGCCGCGCACGTGCGACATGCGGGCGTCGAAAGCGTCGGTGATGTGCGGCATCCACGGGTCGTCGAGCACGGGCAGCGGATAGGCGCTCTCGAGTTCGACGAGGCCCCAGTCGGCGTTGATGCCCAGCACCTCGGTGAAGTAGTCCTGCAACTCGCCTGCGGTCCGCGTGGTGCGGATGATGATGTCGAAGCCGGTGACGTCATAGCCCCGGAACGACACGACCCACGACTCCGGCGGGAGCGGGAAGCTGGTGGGAAAGCCGCGGTCGACCAGCCAGTTGCCCCCGACCGCATCAGCAGGGCGCACGCGCCGCGGCTTGCTGCTCGGCGCCTCGAGGGTGAGGGTCTCCGCCGCCTCGTCGGGCTCGCCGCCACAGGCGCCGGCCGGCAGGACAAGTGCGGCCAGGACGATCGCCGCAGCGGAGACCCAACCCCACCCGGAACGCCGTGCGGGAACCGATCCAGCCGGCTCCGGCGCGAGCACGGCACTCCCCGAGGTCGGCGACCGGTTCCCGGTCGGACCGCAGGACGGTTCCGCGATGGTCATTCGGCTGCCCGAGTGCCGGTCTTTCTCTCCCAGGTGACCAGCCGCTTGCCGTAGGTGGCATAGCGCGCCAGCGCCCCCCGATCGCTGGCGATCTCGATAACCACGACGAACAGCAGCAGCAGGCCGATGGCCATGTTGATCACGAAGAACTTGTTGCCGCCCAGGCTCATGCCCGAGATGACGAACCGCAGCGTCAGCACGCCCACGGCGATGCCGAAGGCGGTGCCGCGCCCCCCGTACAGCGACACGCCCCCGATCAGCGCCGCGGCCACGGCCTGCAGCAGCAGGTTCTGGAAGTACGGAGGCCCCACGGACCCCACGCTCAGCGACGCCAGCACCCCCAGGATGGCGGAAATGACGCCGCTGGCGGTGAAGACCGTGATGATGGGGCGCCACATGGGAATGCCCGCGGCGACGGCCTCGTTGCGCCCGCCGCCGATGGCCCGGATCTCGGCCCCCCAGCGGGTGCGCTGCAACCCGAACCCGGCCAGGCCGAAAAGGCCGATGGCGATGAAACTGCCGGGCGAGAAGATGAACAGGCGGTGCTGGATATCGCTGGCCAGGTCCAGGTTGCGCAGCACGAGAGTGGTGGGCGAGAACAGCTCGGCGATTCCCAACAGGGCCGTCGACGTGCCGAGCGTGATGACCACCGAATGCAGGCCAATCCGCCACACCAGCAGGCCCTGCACCAGACCGATGATGAGACCGCAGAGGATGCCCATCAGCAGCCCGGTGATGATCGTGTCGGTGTGCAGCAGTGCCACCACGCCCGCCACCGCCGCGGTGGACGGCACGGCGAGATCCAACTCCCCGGCGATCATCGTCAATCCGAAGGCGAGGGCGCCGAGCCCCAGGAAGATCAGGCCCTCGACGATCGTGTAGAGGTTGTTGATGGTGGAGAACCCGGACTCGGCGATGCTGAAGCCGATGTAGGCCACCACCCCGATGGCGACCGCCCGCAGGATCTCGGGATGGCGCCGCGCCTGGGTCACGGCTGCCGCGCCGGCCGACCGCAGCTTCGGGTTCATCGCTTCGCTCCCCCACGCGCCAGCCAGAACAGGCTGACCCCGGCCACGACCGCGAGCCCCTCCACGAGAGTGCGTATCGCCGGGCTGTAACCCCGCAGCACCAGCAGGCTGTTGATGGCCACGATGAACATCGCCCCGAAGGCGGTGCGGATCATCGAGCCCTCACCGCCCTGGATGGCCGTGCCCCCGATCAGCACCGCGGCGATCACTTCGAGCGTGCTGGCCTCGAGGTTCGTGATGAGTCCCCGGTTGGACTGCGCCGCCACGAAAATGCCGGCGATGCCGGCGGTGATGCTGGCGAGGGTGAAGGTCCAGACCTCGATGCGAGCAATGGGCAGGCCGGCCGCCTTGGCAGCGTCGCGGTTGGCCCCGGCAAGCGTGACCGCCCGCCCGAAGCGGGTACGCACCAGCACGAACTGGGCGATGACCATGAGGGCGATGAACGTCCAAGTCTGGATCGGAACCCCGAATCCGGTGCTGCGCCCGATCACGTGCGCCTCGGTGGTGTCGATGATGATGGCCCGTGAGTCGGTGAGGATGGCGGGCACGCCGATGATGGCGGCCGCCGCGGCGATGGTGATGACGACGGGGTTGGCGCCGGCCGCCACGAAAGCCCCCTGGATGGCACCGACGGCCGCGGCGATCAGCAGGGTCACGATCAGCGCGGCCGGCCAGCCCCAGCCCCAGGTGATCATGGCGGCGAAGGCAATCGAGCAGAGCGCCCCCGTCTGCGCCGAGGACAGCGAGAAGAAGCTGCCCGACATGGTGATGAACGTCATCCCCAGGCCCATGATCCCCGTGAGGGCGGCGATGCGGATGATGCTCAGCATGTTGGTCTGGGACAGGAAGCCCGGTGTGGTAACGCCACCGATGACGATCACCGCCACGACCGCAAGGAATGAGATCGTCGGGATCAGGTAGCGGGCCCGGTAGTCCGCCCAGGACTCCGGCCGCATCTGGGCGAGCCGCTGCGCCCGCAGCTCACGCCACTGCTGGACCTCTCGGCGCGACAACTCCTCAGCCGACCCCCGCGACTCGGGCGGGCCGGCGGGTTGCTGCTCGATGGTCATCGCTGGGCGGCCTCCACCTCGTCCGGGTGCGTGATGTCGCGGATCAGCGCGGCCTGCGTGGCCTCGGCCCCGTCGTAGCGGGCGATCTGCCGGCCCCGGAAGAAGGTCACGATGGAGTCGGCCAGGCCCAGCACCTCATGCATCTCCGAGGTGGCGAACACGACGGCGAGGCCGTCGTTGGCCAGATCGCGCAGCGTCTGGTAGATCTCGGCCCGGGCGCCCACGTCCACGCCTCGCGTGGGCTCGTCGATGAGCAGCACCTTGGGCTGGACCCCCAGCCACTTGCCCACCGTGACCTTCTGCTGGTTGCCACCGCTCAGCGTGCTGACCCGGTGGCGCAACCGGGCGGTGTCGAAGCTCACCATCCCTGCCAGGGAGGAGGCCAGCCGGTGCTCCAGCCGCCGGCTGAGCAGGTTCTTGGGCGTGATCCGCTCCAGGCCCGGGGCGGTGAAGTTCTCCAACACCTGCCGGTTGGCGAAGAAGCCGTCGAACTTGCGGTCGCCTGAGCAGTAGGCGACACCGTTTGCCAGCGCCCCTGCGGGTGAGTTGATCTGGGTCTCGGCGCCCTCCATCAGCACGTGCCCCGCCTGGTGGGACTGCGTGCCGGAGACTCCCCGCAGCAACTCGCCGGCGCCGCTGCCGAGCTGCCCGGCCAGGCCCACGATCTCGCCGCGGCGGACCGTCAGCGAGGCCGGAACCCCCAGGCCCTCGGTAACGAAGTCCGAGACCTCCAGAACCACGTCGCCGATCGAGGTGGCCCGTGGCGGGAACATCTGGCTGAGGCGCCGGCCCAGCATGCGGGTAATCAACTCGTCGCCGTCGAGATCCGCCACCTCCGCCGGCGGCTGGCTGCGACCGTCGCGGAACACCGTGACCCGATCTGCCAGCTCGAACACTTCGCCGAGACGATGCGTGATGTAGACGACAGCGCGTCCGGCGGCGGCGAGCCGGCGCACCACCTCGTGGACCCGCGCGATGTCATCGTCGGGGAGGGCCGCGGTGGGCTCGTCCAGCAGGATCATGCCGGCGTCCCGGGCCACGACGCGGGCGATCTCCACCATCTGACGCTCGGCGAGCGGCAGGTCGCCGGCCACAGTGAGCGGATCGATGTCGAGGCCGACGTGGTCGAGATGCTCGCCCGCCTCCCGCAGCAACCACTTGCGGGTCATCACCGCGCGCGCCTCGGGCTGGCCCAGGAAGACGTTCTCCGCCACGCTCAGCGTGGGCACGATGCTCAGTTCCTGCTGGACCACGGCGATTCCCGCCCGCTCGGCGCGAGCGGTGCTGCCGAGCGCCACCTCCTCGCCGTCGATGCGGATGGAACCCCGGTCGCGGCGGTACATGCCGCAGAGGATCTTGACGAAGGTGCTCTTGCCGGCGCCGTTCTCGCCGACGAGCCCCATCACCTCGCCGCGGCTCAACTCGAAGTCGGCGGTCTCCAGCGCCACGACCTCGCCGAACGACTTGGCGACGTCGGTGGCAACGAGATACTCCATGGTTGAGCGCACCACGGCACCGGCCCCCTCACCGCCGGGGCGCTATCGCACACCCGGCGGTGAGGCGACTGTGTGCCAGTTCAGTTCAGGTCAGGACAGACGGATTGCCGGACCGAGCTCAGTACGAGCACCAGTCGACCATGGACTTGCCCCACAGCCTGTAACCGTCGACCTCATCACCCTTGACCGGCGGGTTCGGGATGAAGTTGTACTTGGAGATGGTGCCGGGCCAGTCGGGGTAGCCGTCCGGCGTGGGGGGAGCTTCGTACTCGCCTGCGGCAACCTCGCGGTTGTCCAGGTAGTTGATGATCATCTGCATCGAGAACTCACCCTCGAGTTCCGCACCCTGGAGGCCGGTGCCGAACTGGCGCCCGGACGTCAGATCGGACACGTCGTCGCGGCAGTTGCCGCCGATCACCAGCACGTCGCCACCGGGCGTGAAGCCACCCTCGATGAGAGCCTGGATCACACCGGCGGCCGATGCGTCGTTCTGCGCGTAGACAATGTCGACGCCGGTCTCCTGCAAACGCGACATGATCGAGGATGCGGCGTCGAATCCCGTCTGGGCGTCGACGGCGTCCTCTGCCTCGCCCACGATCTCGTAGACACCGGAATCGATGTCGTCGCCGATCACTGAGCGCATCCCGGCGAGGCGGTCGATGGAGGCCGCGAACTCGGGATGGAACTTGATGATGGCCAGCTTGGTGGGCTCCGAGGCTGAGATCTTGCCGTCGGCGATCATCTGGTCGCGTGCCTGGGCAATCAACTCGCCGGACGTGCGACCGTTGATAACGTCGTTCACGCCGGCGTAGGCCACGGTGTAGTCCTCGGTCCCGGCCGGCGGAAGCTGGTTGACCTGGAACACGGGGATCCCCGTCTCGGACAGCTTCTTCAGCGTAGCTGCACCGGCCGAGGCGTCCGCAGGCATCCAGGCGAAGGCCGCGGGCTCGGCGCCGCCGCCGATCTGCTGGTTCACCTGGCTGTTCTGCTCGTTCTGGTCGGCGTTGTTCTCGAAGAACGTGACCGTGTAGCCGTTGTCGGTTGCGGTCTTCACCATGCCGCGCTGCCAGGCGGCCTGGTAGGTGTCCGACGAGGTCCGGGAGAACACGATGATCTCCTGCGAGTCGGCCCCCGGCGGATCGTCGTCGCCACATCCTGCTGCCACCAGGGCCACTGCCAGGGCCGCGGCCAGGAGCACGAGCCCCCGTCCACGTCTCCGGCTCGTTCGTTGTGCGCGTTGCATGGGATCCCCCCAGTCTCGATGGTTCATAGGCCGCACCGCCAACGGAGCGGCGCCGGCACCCGCGAGGGGCACGTTACTCCGCTCACGGGAGCCGTGCCGCAAGAACGACCCCCAGAAGAGAGTCGCTCAGGGAGGGTCGAGGACCGCGATCAGATCGACCAGGACACCGGTCACACGCTGGCGCGCCACGCGTAGCGCGCCGACAAGGTCGTCACCGGGTGGCTCGCCCGCCCACTCGGCGACCGCGGCCAGGTAGGCGGCACGAAGGTCGGCGTTGACGTTGAACTTAGCGACGCCGAGCCGGCAGGCGACGGCGAGGGTGTCGCCGTCGATTCCCGAGACACCGTGCAGCACGAGGGGCACGCGCGCCGCCTCACCCAGTTCACCGAGCAGGTCAAGGTGGATCCGCACCGGTGTGGCGGTCCTGCCATGGACGTTGCCGACGCTGACGGCCAAGGCATCCACGCCGGTCTCGTCCACGAAGCGCGCGGCCTCGCTCGGACGTGTCAGTCCACCGGAGCCGGCGGCGGCGATCGAGCGGTCCTCGTCGCCGTCGATGCGGCCCAGCTCGGCCTCCACCCAGGCCGCGTAGGGCCGGGCGAGGTCGACGGCGGCGGTGCTCAGCGCCACGTTGTCTGCGAAGTCCAGCCGGGAACCGTCCACCATGACCGACGTGTAGCCGGCGTCGAGGCAGCGCCGGATCTCCTCCAGCGACCCGGAATGGTCGAGATGCAGGCCGACCGGCGTGGGCGACCGCTCGATGATCATCCGCGCCGCGGCAATGAGTCCCCCGGCGTCGACGTGGTTGAAGGCCGAGGATCCGATCTGGGCGATGATCGGGCGGCCCGTGCGCCGGCCGGCGGTGACGATGGCCTCGACTCCCACCGTGTCGTAGGCCACGGCCCCGAGGATTCCCCGGCCCTCGCGCCGGGCGCCGGCGAGTTCGTCGAGACCGACGCCGCGACTCATGACCGGCCCACCAGGTCGCCCACGATGTCCGCCAGCACGTCGGGCGATCCCACATTGCCGGGGAAGATGAGGAACGGCCAGGGCCGTCCGCCGGAGCGGATCTCCAGGACGGGCACGAGCCCCGGCCGCGCCTGCCCGACAACGGTCGTCACCCCCACGTCGAAGGCCCGCGCCAGCAGGTCGTGCGAGGTGATGCCGCCCTTGGCGACCACCCATCCCGGCGGGCGCAACTCGCTGATCCGCCGTACGGCGGCCACGAGGGCGTCGGAGATCGCGCGGCTCACCTGCAGTGACGAGAGATCGGCACGGCCCGCGGGCGCCGCTGACGTCTGCAGCACGACGTCCCGGTTCGCCAACTCGTCGGCCACCTCGGCCGTGACGGACTCGATGTGGGCCGCGGCTTCCCCGCCGAGGACCCGCGAGGCGCTCAGTTCCACCTCCGCCAGGCCGTGGGCCTCGCAGGCCCGGGCAACCTGCGTGCGGGTCAGCGAGGTGAGCGATCCGACCGCCACGAGTCCCCGATCACCCCCGGCGGCTCCCATCCCCTGCAGATCGGCCAGTGCCGGCGGGCCGAGGCGGGCACGCGCACGGACGAACGACGGCCCCGTCCGGCAGATGAAGCGGCGGCCCTCGGCTTCGAGTTCTTCGAGGACGTCGACCAGTACGGCAAGCTGCGCGTAGCCGGTGGCGTTCACCACGACGGGACGCGCCGCGGACGCCTGCTCCAGGACTGCCCGCACGGCTGCCACGTCGGAGGCGGCAAGATCCCCCGCAGCGATCTCCACCGCGGGTGCTCGCCCACCGGAGCGGGCGTCGGCCCACGCCGCAAGGGTCAACTCGCTGTGACCGAAGGTCTCATCGCGGGCGAATTCGGTCTCACGGGCCGGGATCAACTCCCCGCCCGACAGCACCCAGTGGATGCCGCCGGCCGTGTAACGCCCGGCCTCGAAGAAGCACGGACAGATCAGCACGCCATCAGGCGCAATCCCGGCGCCCTCCGCCAGCGCGTTCACCTCGGCCGGGTAGTGGCCACGCAGCGTGGAGTCGCTGCGGCTGATCAACCGCAGCGAGAGTCCCAGCCGATCCGCCACCGCGGCAAGCGACCGGCCGACCTCCCGGTTCACCCGCGACGCCTCGGCGCCGTCCAGGGAACGGCTGTTGGTCAGCACGAACGTCACCGGGGCGGCCCGCCGCGCCGCCGCTGTAAGGGTGTCGGGATCCCATCGAGTGAGGAGCGGAATCCCCGAGACGCTCTGGCATCCGGTGGGATCGTCGTCCACGGCCACCAGCCAGGCGGCCGCCCCGGGGTCAGCTATGGGAGTCCCTGCGCTGCGTCGCCGGCACGTCGCCGAGCCGCCCTACCCGAACTGCTGCGGGCGCCTAACTCGATCCCTCGAGGTCGGCGGTCAGCGGCTGGTCCCGGTAGTTGAGTTCGAGACGGATGCCGTTGGGATCGTGCACGAAGATCTGCCGCAGCGGGATCATCGGCCGGCTGTCGGCCTCGTCGAACGGCAGACCTCGCGCCGCCAGGTCGGCCTTCATGGTGTCGTAGTCGCCCGGCTCGTTGGCGGTCTCGAAAGCAACGTGGTTGATGGGACCCGTGGGTCCTGCCATATCGTCGCTCACCTCATTGATATGGATACAGGCGTGGCCTCCTGCGTACATCCATGCCCCCGGAACGGGTATCGACGACGGCCGGTAGCCCCGAGAGAGCCCGAGAACCTCCGCATAGAACTCCACGGTCTCCTCCAGGCGGGCCGTCTCGATGTTGTAGTGGTCGAGTGAATTGATGGTCATATCGCTCCTCGCCTGCCGGTTTCCGAACCCTAAACCCGCGCTCGCGGGTGGTCAATCGAGCGCCGACCCTGCCGCGGCCCCGATCGATCAAGGGACCCGCGCTCCAAGTCCCCATCCGCCCAGGCGCCGAACGCCTCCAGGTAACCCCTGGCCCGCTCGGTCAGCGGGTAGCGAGCAACGAGCGCGTCGAAGGCAGCCGAGTGACCGGCCTCGCGGAGGTGCGCCAACTCGTGGACGATGACGTAGTCGAGCACCCACGGAGGCACGTCGGTGAGCCGGTGCGAGATCAGTATCTCCCCCGTCGCCATGTTGCACGATCCCCAGCGACGGCGCTGCCGCGTGGACCAGCGGACGGACCGGGCCTCCGGCAGGTCGTGGCGCACCGCCAGCTCCCGTGCTCGTGTGCCGAGGTCCACTTCCCAGCAGCGCCGTCGCTCGTCGAATCGCCGCCGGAACCTCTCGACCGCCTCGGCCTCATCCGCGTCGGACATCCAGGCCGGGATGCGGATCTCGAGGGTGCCGCCGGCGAGGCGCGCGCCGATGGTCTTGTGCCGGTTGGCGCTGCGGATGACCTCGACGCGCAGCGGCTGCAGGGCCGGGGGCGGCTCAGGCTCATCGGAGGCCTCGGCGCCGGACAGCGGGGCACAGCCGCCATCGAATAGGCCGACGGCCGTGGGCGGCGTGCCGTTGCTCCGGTTCTCGATTGACTGCGGGGTGGTTCGCATTCGTTTCTCCCTTCGGGTGGGGCGGGCGCGCCGCGCCGGCGCGCTCCGGCGGTTCGGTGCTGGATCGGAGTCCGCCACAGCATCCGCGGGCACCCGCGGATCACGACGGAATCAAGCCCCCGAGGGTAAGAGGCCCGGGTACGAGTGGACGAGGCATCCGCTTCCGAGAGCGGCAAGACGTCCGGGTCGAGGCGAGCTGGGCATCAGGATCCGGACGAGACGGCGAAGACCAAGACGGCTGCCGCACCTGCAGGACCACAGCCGCCGACCCGCAGGATAACCACCCCCTGTGACAGCCCCGCTGTGCCGCCGGAAGCCACGGCCCGCGGCCGCCGACGCGGCCCCACCGCCGGCCCCGGGGCCCCTAGCCTCCCTCGGTGCTCTCGTAGACGGCGATGAGGGCGGCGTTGACGATGTCGCCGGTGGAGATCCCGGCGATGGCGTGCAGGTCGGCGATGGTGCCGGACTCCCCGAAGCGGTCCACCCCCAGCGGGATGTGTCGCGAGCCCACCGCCGCGCCCAGCCAGGCGAGGGCGTGACTGGCGGCGTCGTGCACGCTGACGACGGGGCGGTGGCGCTCCTCGGGAGGGATCAGCTGGTGCATGCGGCTGGGGCGGCGCACCACGGTGGCCGCCGCGGCGGCGGCCCGGTAGGTGCCTTGCCAACTGCGGTAGACCAGATCGGGACTGGTGAGGTGCACGACGGCGGCGTCCACCCCCTCTTCGCCGAGGGCGTCTGCCGCGGCAAGGGCCTCGGGAGCCATCACCCCGGTGGTGACGATCGTGACGCCGGGGCGGTCGGTCAGCGGCGCGGGCTGCAACTGGTATCCCCCGGAGAGCACCTGCCGGCGCAGTTCGTCGGTGCCGAGGCGCTCGGCGGCGGCGGCGAACGGCGCCTGGTCCAGCGGCCGGGTGCTGAGGCGGAAGTAGGCGCTCTCGCCGTCCGGGCGGCTGAGGCCGTCCAGGGCGGCGCACAGCAGCCAGTCCACCTCGGTGGCGTATGCAGGTTCGAAGTAGGTGAGCGCCGGCAGCTCGGCCCCCACCCCGGCGGTGACCGTGGACTGGTGGGCGCCGCCCTCGGGGGCCAGGGTGATCCCCGACGGCGTGCCGGCCACCACGAAGCGGGCGTCGTTGTAGAGGGAGTAGATGAAGGCGTCGAGGCCCCGGAGCACGAACGGGTCGTACACGGTGCCCACCGGCAGCAGGTGCTGGCCGTGGTGGTCGTGCGACAGGCCCAGTTGGCCCAGCAGCATGAACATGTTCATCTCCGAGAGGCCCAGTTCGATGTGCTGCCCGTCCGGTGAGGGCGCCCAGCGCAGCATCCGTTCGGCGCCGCCGTGGTCGTCGCGGGGCTCGTGCCAGTAGACGCCCGCCTTGTTCACCCAGCCGCCCAGGTTGGTGGAGATCGACACGTCGGGGGCGGTGGTCACGATCCGCTTGCCCACCTCGGGCACGTCGGCCAGGCGGGTGAGGGTGCGCCCGAAGGCCTCCTGGGTGGAGACCTTGCCGCGCACCGTCGGCGGGCCGGCCACCTCGGGCACCCCCAGGCTGGGCCGCAGCTTCGGCGGCGGGTTGTTGATGTCCGAGCCGACCGAGGCGCACAGCTGCCCCTCGGGACTGTCGGGGTCGAAGCGGTCGAACTCGGTGGCGGTGGTGAGCCCCATCTCGTCGCGCAGGGCGTCGATCTCGGTGGGGCTCAGCAGCACCGCGTGGTTCAGCGGGTCGCCGGCCATGGGAAGCCCCCAGCCCTTGATGGTGTAGGCGAACACCACGCTGGGGCGGTCGGATTCGATGTCGCAGGCCTTGAAGCAGTCGATGAGCTGGCCGAGGTCGTGGCCGCCCAGGTCGGTGACTTGGGCGAAGAGCTCGTCGTCGTCGAAGTTGTCGGTGAGGCGGCGCACCGCGGCGTCGGCGCCGTCGAGGAACTTGCGCCGCCGTTCGGCGCCACCGAAGGTGAACAGCGCCTGGTAGGCCTCGTTGGACATGCCGTCGATGTGGGCCCGCAGGGCGTCGCCGCCCGGCTCGGAGAACAGCCGCCGCAGGCGCGAGCCGTACTTGGCTTCGGCCACGTGCCAGCCGGCGTGGCTGAAGAAGCTCTTGAGGCGGATGGCGGCGATGTCGGGGATCACCCGGTCGAGGCTCTGGCGGTTGAGGTCCACCACCATGGTGAAGTTGCCGAGCCCGTGGGTGACCGGGTCGGCGATGGCCTCCCACACGTTGCCCTCGTCGAGTTCGGCGTCGCCGACGGTGGCGATGAAGCGCGCCGGCGGCGACGGCTCGAAGTGGGCGTCGGTGTAGCGCCGCACCAGGGCGGAGAACAGTGGGGCGACCGCCCCCAGGCCCACCGAACCGGTGGAGAAGTCCGCCACGTCGGGGTCCTTGGTGCGGGAGGGATAGGCCTGCAGGCCGCCCCGCTTGCGCAGCGTCGTGAGGTACGAGCGGTCCAGCTCGCCGGTGAGGTACTTGATGGCGTGGTACACGGGCGAGGCGTGCGGCTTGATGGCCACCTTGTCGTCGCCGTCGATGTGGGCGAACCAAAGCGCCGTCATGATCGAAACCATCGAGGCGCACGAGGCCTGATGGCCTCCGACCTTGATCTCGAGGCCCTCGCGCCGGTTGGCCACGTCCACGATCCGCGTCGCCAACCAAAGCAGCCGCCGCTGGACGTTGTCGAGCACGTCCAGATCGGGAACCGGCCTGGCCGGCGCCGACTTGACGGTGGGCTCCCCCAACACGGTCCGATCCTACGCGTCACCCCCACGCGATCCAAGAACTGAATCCGCCGGGACTCAACCCGCCGCGGCGGTGTGGTTCGGTTCAGGTCGAGGACTGTGCGGAGCGCAGCGTCGACGACCCACTGCTAAGCGGCACTGACATTGCCGACCCGGTCGCCGCGCCCCCGGCAGGATTCGAACCTGCGGCCTTGGGATTAGAAATCCCCTGCTCTGTCCCCTGAGCTACGGGGGCGGGGAAACCAGTCTACGAAACGGGTGACGCAGCAGCCGATTCGACCCGACCCTGGCGACACCGGCCGCCATATGCTTGTGACATTGGTCACACCAGCCTCGGGCGTCGCCGTGTGGCTGCGTGACCGGATCGTAGAACTCGCTGACCTGGGAGTTTAGTGATCCAGTCGGGCTCGACCCTGTGGACACTCGAACTCATTTCAATCTTGTTAGAATAGATTACGTACTGCTGTTGCTAGTCTGTCTCAACCATACTATATTATAAAGAGAAGTAGTCCAGAGCGCCGGCACGCCGCTGATGCGGTGCAGCGAGCCGGCAGCTGAGAGAGGGGGTGACGGGCAGGTGGGTGATAGTCCGATCCGCACTGACACGAACAGTGCCCGCCGGGCCGGCGAGTGGGCGGCGCTCGGCGAGTGGCTGGATTCTCCCCCGCTGTTGCACAAGGTCGATTCGGGTGTGTTGCGGGAGCGTTTGGGGTTCGTGGGCCGGGCGCGAGCGTCGCTGGCCGCGCTGGAGGCCGATCTGGTCGCCGAGATCGCCCGCCGCGAAGGCGACGCCGCTGCTGAGGAGATGCTGCGGCGGGACCAGAAGCGCTCCCGGCGGGGCGCCCGCAAGGCCGTGAAGGTCGCGGCACAGCTGGAATGGGCGCCAACGGTGGCCGGCAAACTCGCCGAGGGAGCGATCACGCCGGAAGCTGCGGGGCTGATCCTGGACGCCGCCGCGGAGACGCCGGTGGATCAGCGTCGGCTGCTGGAGGCCGCCGAAGAAGAGCCCGAGGACACGTTCCGCCGCACGTTGAAGGACCACGTCAACGAGCGCACCAGCGACCAGGAACTCGAAGAACGGCGGGCCTCGCAGCGGCGTCGCCGTCGGGCTTCGATCAGCGAGCAGCCCAACGGCATGTTCCACCTGTTCGCCCAGTTCGATCCGCTGGTCGGGGCGCAGGTGCGCACCGCGCTGCTCGCCAAGTCCGACGAACTGTTCCGCAACGAGGACACCACCGACCAGGCCACCGCCCCGCAGCGGTTCGCGGACGCGCTCGCAGAAGTCATCTGCAACAACACCGGCGCCGGCGCGCCACCCGGGGTGGAGCTGATCGTGCTCGCCGACCACGGCCTCCTGCACGAACAGATCACCAACGCCCGCCTGACCGACGGCACCCGCCTCACCGAAGCCGAAACCCTCGCCATCGCCTGCGACGCCAAGATCCTGCCGGGCATCTTCAACAAGCACACCGGCAACGTCCTCCTCGGCCGCTCACAGCGCAAAGTCAGCCCACGGCTCCGCAAACGCCTCATCGCACGCGACGGCGGCTGCATAGGCTGCGGGGCCCACCACAAGATCTGCGAGGTCCACCACCTCGATCACTGGAGCCACGGCGGCGAGACCACCCTCGAGAACACCTGCCTGCTCTGCTGGCGCTGCCACCACGTACGCGTCCACGAACACGGCGAAGAGATCACCCGCCACCCCGACGGTCGCCTCAGCCTCGCACCACCCACCGATACCCCGAACCCCCAGAGTCCCGAGCGCCCACCAAGGAGACGGCCCGAACCGCCACCCGAACCTCCCTCAGGAAGAAGACCTCGGACGCCAGGCGAACCCCTCGCCGGCCACGCCACCGGCGGCCCGAGGACGCGTGCCCCCCAACCCGGCAACCGGCACGCGGACCATCCCCCAGGCGATCGCCGCCGGCACAGACCGCCCCCGAAACGAGAGCCGAGCCGAACCAACGCCACAACCCTGCCCTTCCCGGCCCCCAGGAACGCCATACCGCCCCACGCCGAGAACTGAAGGCCATGCCGGGACGCACCGCACGCGACCCCCTCCCCCATCGGGACAACAACGCGACCTCCACCGGAGCGGCGCCCGCAGCGCGCGGACCACTGCCGGGGGCCTCGGAAAGGGACTCGGAACTAGTTCTTCTCCAGCCAGCGGGCCAGGAGTTGGCGGGCGATGACGAGTTTCTGGATCTCGTTGGTGCCCTCGCCGATGATCATCAGCGGCGTGTCGCGGTAGTAGCGCTCCACCGGGTACTCCGTGGTGTAGCCGTAGCCGCCGTGGATGCGCATGGCGTCGGT
>LXNJ01000007.1_pt1 | contig 129767 bp, 116 predicted proteins | sample 809081 | NCBI WGS metagenome assembly LXNJ01 (sample SAMN04870510, study PRJNA318959) | sponge metagenome | biome: sponge; feature: marine sponge reef; material: water | host: Petrosia ficiformis | place: Greece: Milos, Mediterranean Sea | collected 2013-05-29 | depth 5-7 m
GACGAGTGCCGCGACTGCGGGAGAACCGGGCGTGTGCGGGTCGACCGCTCCGTCGACATCGAGATTCCCGCCGGTATTTCGTCCGACGACTACCTGAAGCTGCGCGGGCGCGGCAATGCGGGTCCGCGCGGCGGGCCGCCGGGGGACCTCATCGTGCAGGTGGAGGTCGAGCCGCACGACCGCTTCGAGCGCAGGGGTGATGACCTCGTTCTCGATCTGCCCGTCACGTTCTCCCAGGCGGCGCTGGGCGACGAACTCGACGTTCCGACGATCCTCGGACAGGCCCGGCTTAAGGTGCCCGCGGGAATCCAGGCGGGGCAGATCCTGAGACTTCGTGGGCAGGGGATGCCGCGGTTGCGGGCCGCCGGGCACGGGGACCAGCTGGTGCGGGTACACACATGGACGCCGAGCGAACTGTCCCGGCGCCAGCGCGAGATCCTGGAGTCGCTACGGGAGGTCGAAGATGCGCCGCCCGAGCCGCGCCGCGGCGAGGATCCGAGCTTCTGGGAGCGAGTAAAGGCGGCGTTTACCGCGTAGCGGACCCCGACACGACAGCCGCGGCGGGCTGCCGCGCCATCCGCTCCTCGAGGCTCGCGAGAAGCCGATCGAAGGGGACGGCGAACTTCTCGACGCCCTCCGCCAGAAGCTGGTCCGTCACCGCGTCCAACTCGATCCCGACGGCAGCCAACTCCGCCATCGTGCGCCGGGCTTCGTCGACACCCTCCGTCAGCGTGCGGGCGGAGCGCCCGTGGTCCCGAAAGGCGTCGATCGTCTTCTCCGGCAGTGTGTTGACGGTCAGGTCGCCGATGAGCGGCTCCACGTACCTCACGTCGGAATACGCGGGGTTCTTCGTGCTCGTGCTCGCCCACAGCATGCGTTGCGGACGAGCGCCGCGCCCTGCGAGACGGGCCCAGCGGTCCGTGGCGAGCCGTCGCTGGAAGCCGACGTACGCGAGTTTCGCGTTGGCGATCGCCGCCTTGCCGAGCAGGGCCTCGCAGCGGTCGGGGTCGCCCTCCGGGGCAGCGGCCAGCTCGCCGAGCTTCCGGTCGGTCAGGGCATCGATCCGGCTCACGAAGAAGCTGGCCACCGAGGCGACATCGTCGACGGGGCGACCCGCGTCGAGCCGCTGCTCCAGCGCCTCGGTGTGCGCTTCGGCGACCGCCTCGTATGCCGCGATGGAGAAGAGGAGCGTCACGTTCACGTTCACGCCCTCGAACAACGCCTGCCGGATGGCCGGAACTCCGGCCGGAGTGCCGGGGATCTTGATGAGGACGTTCTCGCGGGCCACCTCATCGTGGAGGCGGCGGGCCTCCCGCACCGTGCCCTCCGTATCGTTCGCCAGGTGGGGGGAAACTTCGAGGGAAACATATCCGTCGACCCCTCCGGAACTCTCCCACACGCCCCGCAGGACATCGCACGCGCCGCGCACATCGGCGATCGTGAGCCGGTCATAGACATCTTCGACATCGAGACCCCCGGCGGTGAAACGGGAGATGTCTTCGTCGTACTGCGCGCCGCGGGTGATGGCGTTATGGAAGATCGCGGGGTTCGACGTGACCCCTCTCAACCCTTCGGTCTCGACCCGGCGAGCCAGCACTCCGTCGACCAGCATCCCGCGCGTGAGGTTGTCGAGCCAATAGCTCTGGCCGTGCTCCTGAAGTTGAAGCAGCGCGCTCATCTCTTCTCCCCTCCCGTCGTGTGTCTCGGATGTCCGATTTCAGGTGTCCGATTTCAGGTGTCGGGCTTCGATGTCCAGGACCTTTTGGAGCCGGCGTCGATGCCTCGGCTCGGCGGAGAAAGCCGCGCTCAGGAACGCGTCGGCGATCGCGCGTGCGAGGGCGATCCCGATCACGCGCTCCCCCATGCAGAGGACGTTCATGTCGTCGTGATCGACCCCCTGCGCCGCCGAATACGTGTCGTGGCAGACGCCCGCCCGTACTCCCGGCACCTTGTTCGCGGCGATACAGACGCCCACGGCGGATCCGCAGATGATGATGCCCCGTTCCACGTCGCCGCGAGCCACCTGCTCGGCGACGGCGAAGGCGAAGTCGGGGTAGTCGACGGAATCCGTGCCGTGCGTGCCGACGTCGACGATTTCGTGGCCCGCTTCGCGAAGCTCCGCGGCGAGCGCGTCCTTGTAGCCGACGCCCGCGTGGTCCGCGCCGAGCGCCAGCTTCACGCCGGGCGCTCCGCGGCCAGCGCCTCCAGGGCTCGCGCGACGAGGGCCTCCGCGGTGAAGCCGAAGCGGGTGAAGTTGTCCGCCGCCGACGCGGACTGGCCGAAGCGGTCGATCCCGATCACGGCGCCGTCCGCCCCCACCCACTCCGTCCACCCGAGCGTGGCCCCGGCTTCGATCGCGACCCGCGGAACCCCCGCCGGGAGGACTCCTTCCCGGTATGCCCGCGGCTGCGCGCGGAAGAGTTCCCAGCTCGGAAACGAGACCACGCGCGCCGATACGCCCCGGGCCTCGAGGGCTTCCGCCGCTTCGACCGCCACCTGCAGCTCCGAACCGGTGCCGAGGAGCACGACCTCGAGTGGGCCGGGCTCCGGCCTGAGAATGTAGGCGCCGCGCCCCACCCCATCGCGGGCCGCGCCGTCCGCGCGCTCGAGATGGGCGACCTTCTGGCGCGTGAGTACGAGAATCGTCGGCCCCGCGCCGCGCTCGATCGCGAGGCGCCACGCGTGAACCGTCTCCTCCGGGTCGGCCGGCCGCAGCACGACGACGCCGGGCATCGCGCGGAAGGAGGCGAGGTGCTCGATCGGCTGGTGGGTCGGTCCGTCGGCCCCGAGGCCGATCGAGTCGTGCGTCATCACGTAGATGTTCGGCAGTCCCATCAGGGCGGCGAGCCGCATCGATGGCCGGGCGTAGTCCGTGAACGTGAAGAACGTGGCGATGTACGGCCGGATGCCGCCGTGGAGGACAAGTCCGTTCGCGATGGAACCCATCGCGTGCTCGCGGATGCCCCACCGCAGGTTGCGGCCCTCGGGCGCTTCCCTGGAGAAGTTCGGCGAGTCGATCAGCGTGTTGTTCGAGCCCGACAGGTCGGCGCTCCCGCCGATGAGTTCGGGGAGGCGGGGAGCGAGCGCGGTCAGGATCCGGCCGGAGGCGGCCCGGGTGGCGATCGGATCGTCGTCCGGGCCGAAATCCGGCAGATCCTCATCCCACGCCGCCGGCAGATTCGACCGGACGCGGCGTTCGAGTTCCGCAGCCAGCTTCGGGTGCGCCGCGCGATAGCGCTCGAAGCGCTCCCCCCACTCCGCGGCGAGCGCTTCGCCGCGCGCGACCTGCCGACCCATGTGGCTCCGGACGGCGTCCGGCACGAGGAACGGAGGTTCCGCCGGCCAGCCGTATACCTCCTTGGTGAGCCGGATCTCCTCCTCGCCCAGCGGCGCGCCGTGCGCGGCGGCCGTGTCCTGCTTGTTGGGGGCGCCGTAGCCGATGTGCGAGCGGACGATGATCAGGGATGGACGGTCATCCACGCTCCGCGCGCCTTCGATCGCCGCGTCGAGCGCCGCCACGTCGTTCGCGTCTCCCACGGACTGCACGTGCCATCCCAACGACTCGAATCGCCCGCGCACATCCTCGGAAAAGGCGAGATCGATGTCGCCATCGATCGTGATTTTGTTGTCGTCGTAGAGCCAGAGGAGCTTGCCGAGTCCCAGGTGTCCGGCGAGCGAGGCGGCTTCGTACGAGACGCCTTCCATGAGGTCGCCGTCGCTGCAGATGACGTACGTCCGGTGATCGATGATCGAGTGGCCCGGCCGATTGAACACCGCCGCGAGGTGCGTTTCGGCGATCGCCATCCCCACCGAGTTCGCGACGCCCTGGCCCAGGGGACCGGTCGTCGTCTCGACGCCGTCGACATGGCCGTACTCCGGGTGGCCTGCCGTGCAACTCCCCGCGCGCCGGAAATTGCGGATTTCCTCCAGCGGCAGATCGAACCCGGTCAGGTGGAGAACGGCGTACTGGAGAATCGCCGCGTGGCCCGCGGAGAGCACGAACCGGTCCCGATCGAACCAGGCGGGATCTCGCGGGCTGTACCGCATGTGGCGCATCCACAGGGTGTACGCTACGGGGGCGAGCGCCATCGCGGTGCCGGGGTGCCCGGAACCGGCTCGCTGGACCGCGTCCATGGCGAGCGTGCGAATCGTGTCGATGGACCGGGATTCTACGGAGGGATCCGCGCTCGGAGCGGCGGGCTCGGAAACGGCTTCGGCGGTCGTTGTCTCGTTCAATCGCCCTCGCGCGAGTTGAATCGCCCTTGGCTGGCCCAAATGCCGGGAAGCCGGAGGCCGCGCGAGACAACTTCGTGCTGGGCGGGCCGCTTCGGCGCAGCGAACATAAGGGTTCGAGGCGCCGCCGGAAAAGGCTCCGTCGCGAAGCGCGCGACGTTGGTGGCGATGGCCCGCCGGCGACGGATACGTTGCGCCTCGTGAGCGGTCCAGAAGACGGTCGGAACAGGGCATCGGCACGGTGGCGGACATCGTCGGGGACGTCGCTGCGGACGTTCTTCGTCGATGGTCCTGCCGGCCTCGAAGCCGGCGCGCGGACCGGACTCGCGAGCGATGAAGTTGGCCATATCCGTGCCGCCCGAATCCGCCGCGGCGGTCGTCTTGTGGTGATCGACGGCGCCGGGAGCCGCTGGGAGGCGGAACTCGTGGCACTGGACCGGCGCCGCGCAAGCTGTCGGCTGCTCGCCCCCCTCCCGACGGAGCCGGCGCTCCCGCTGCACCTCTGGGCCCCCGTGGCGAATCGCGACCGGTCGCTGTGGCTCGTGGAGAAGGTCGTGGAACTGGGCGCCGCCACGATAACGTGGATCGAGTGGGAGCGGTCGCGTTCCGTGGCCGATGCCGGGCGCTCCGACGGCTTTCTGCGAAGAGCGGAAGGCCGCGCCAGGGCGGCGCTGAAGCAATCGGGCCGCGGCTGGCTCCCCCGGCTGGAAGGCCCCCTGACGCCCGCGGAGGCGTTCGGGCGCCACGAGGGAGCCGGGTGGCTCGCGGACGCGGCGGGGCGGCCGCTGCGCGGACGCGCGATCGCCCGCGGCTCGGAGGGGAGACCTGCCGGGCGCCCGCTGACCGTTGCGGTCGGGCCGGAGGGAGGCCTGACGAGTTCGGAGCGGCGCCGCTGCTCGGAAGCGGGCTTCGAACCCGTTTCCATGAGCCGCGCGACATTGAGGTTCGAGACGGCCGCGGTGGTCGCCGTCGCGTCGGCGGCGGCCATGCTGGCGGACGACGAACACGAGGCAGGCGACGAGGGGATGAAATGACGGATTGCGTGTTCTGCGGCATCGCGTCGGGGGCGATCGGAGCGGAGATGGTCGCCGCGACAAACGAATGGGTCGCGTTTCGGGATCTCGAACCCCAGGCCCCGGTGCACGTGCTCGTCGTCCCGCGGGCGCATGTGTCGAGCCTCGCGGCGCTGTCGGAGGGGCCGCTCGGAACGCAACTCCTGCTGGCGTGCGCGGCCGTCGCGGGCTCGGAGGGGCTGGACGGCGGGTATCGCATTGTCACGAATGTGGGCGAAGACGGCGGCCAGGCGGTGCCCCACCTGCACTTCCACGTGCTGGGCGGGCGCCGCATGGGCTGGCCGCCGGGGTAACCGCCGTGGATCACGCGCTCGGGGTGATCGAGTTCGACCGTGTGCTGGCGGCGATCGGCGAACGCGCCGTGTCGGAAGCGGGTCGCACGGCCGTGCGCGGGCTCCGGCCGCTTCCGGATGCGGCATCCGCCGGCCGCTCGCTCGCGGCGGTGCACGAACTTCGGGAGCTTCTCGGGAGCGGAGACGGGTGGGTGCTGGACCCGATCGCGCCGCTGGACGGGGCCCTCCGGCGGCTCGCGATCGAAGACGCGGCGCTGGAGCCCCCTCAATTGCTCGCGTGCGGGCAGGTCATGGCTGTCGCGCGCACCGCGAGACGACTGGAGCCGCGCCTGGATCCGGATGGCCTCTCGGCGGAGCACGTGAGCCGGTTGTGGGGGGAGGCGGCCCTCGAGAAGCGGATTGCGCGCACCTTCGATGCGACGGGCACGGTCGCGGACGGAGCCTCTCCGGAGCTTGGGCGCATCCGTCGCGCGCTCGCCACGCGGCGCGGCCGGCTCGTCGACGAACTCACGCGCTACGCCCGCTCGCTTCCGGAACGCGTTCGCGTGCCCGACGGCTCGGTGACCGTCCGCAACGGCCGCTATTGCATCCCCGTACGCCGCGAGGGAAAGGGGATCGCGGGCGGTCTCGTACACGACGCGTCCGCCAGCCGCCGGACCCTGTTCGTCGAGCCGTCGCGCGCCATCGAGGCGATGAACGAGATCCGCGAGCTGGAACTCCGCGAGGCTCGCGAGGTGGACCGGATTCTGCGGGACCTTTCCTCTGCCGTGCGCGCCCGCGCGCCCGACCTCGCCACCTCGTATGCCGCTCTCGTGGAGTTGGATTCGCTGCGCGCCCGCGCCCTCTTCGCCGGCGAGATGGACGCATCGCCCCCGGCCTTCGTCGAGGCGGCCTCCGAGGGGATCCACATCCGTGGCGCCCGTCATCCTCTCCTCGCCCTCGATGCGGGCGGAGCGGTCCCGTTCGACCTCGATCTCTCGGCGGGAGAGCGCGTCCTCCTCGTGTCGGGCCCGAACGCGGGGGGAAAGACGGTGTTTCTCAAGACGCTCGGCCTGCTGTCCGCGCTCTCGCAGAGCGGGGTCCTGCCGCCGCTCGGAGCCGGGAGCCGGATCCCCTTCTTCCGTCGCTTCTTCGCGGTCATCGGGGACGAACAGTCGATCGAGGCATCGCTCTCCACCTTCGGCGCGCAGGCGCGTAACCTGGCCGAGATTCTGGACGAGGCGGGAGACCGGGACCTCGTCCTCTTCGACGAGATCGGCAGCGCCACGGACCCGGCCGAGGGGGGCGCGCTTGCGGCGGCGTCGCTGGGGCGGCTGGCTCGGCAGGCGCGTCTCACGGTGGCCACGACGCACCTCGGCGACCTCAAGCGCCTCGGCGACGAAAAGGCCGCGGCCGTGAACGCCTCGCTGGAATTCGACGGAACCCGGCTCGAGCCGACGTACCGTCTCGTAAGGGACCGGCCCGGCCGCAGCTACGCACTCGTCATCGCGGCGCGGCTGGGGGTTCCCGAAGACGTACTCGCCGATGCGCGCGAACGACTCGGGCCGGAGCACGTCTCGCTGGACACGCTACTCGCCCGGCTCGAAGCCGACCGGGGCGAGGTCGAGAACCTTCGCGCCCAACTCGAGCGCCGGGCCGGAAAGACGGCCGAGCGCGAACGCGACCTCGCGTCCAGGGAGACCGCGCTGGCCGATTCCGAGCGCGCCGCCGCTCGCAGCCGGGAGGCGGAACGGCTGGCGGCGCTGCGCGAGGCGCGAGAGCGAGTGGAAGTCGCCATCTCACGCCTCGAGTCCGAATTCGCCACGGGGGATGAGGCGCGCAGACGGGAGGCGAAGCGGGCCGCGCGGGGGGAAGTCGAACGGGCCCTCCGGGCGTCTTCCCGCGCGGTTCGCGCGCTGGGCGAGTCCACGCCTCCATCGGCCGCGCCAACGGTGCGAGCCGGCGATGCCGTGCGGTGGAACGCGTCCGACCGGCCGGCGCGCCTCGTCGAGATTCGGGAGGATCGCGGCCTCATCGAGGTGGGCGAACTGCGGCTGACGGTACCGCTGCGGGACCTGACTCCCCATTCTGCACCGGAGACGCGTTCGTCGACCCGTCCGTCGACCCGTCCGTCCCGGTCGGCCGGGGTTCGCGAGGCCGGCGGATCGTCGCCGGGCCGGCCGGATTTCCGCATCGCCACGGAGATCGATCTCAGGGGCCTGCGCGTCGACGAGGTGGAGGGAACGCTCAACCCGGCCGTCGATGCGGCCGTGGTCGGCGACCTCCCGTGGCTCAGGATCATTCATGGAAAGGGAACGGGAGCGCTGAGGGAAAGGGTCGGACAATTGCTGGCCGCGGATCCGCGGATCCGGCTCTTCAGGACCGGTGAATCGAACGAGGGAGGCACGGGCGTCACAGTCGTGGAATTCGAGTGAACGCGGGGTGCGCGCGGTGCATCGGATGACGGGGCGCGCGGGTTCCGGCTCGGGGGTGGGCTCGTGGTGAGCGACGGCCTCGTCGAGGACATCCGCGCACGGGCGGACATCCTCGAGATCGTGGGAGAGCACGTCCAGCTTCGACGATCGGGCAAGAGCTACCGCGGACCCTGCCCCCTGCACGGCGGGGACGGCCCGAACTTCGCCGTCGACCCGCAGCGCCAGATCTTCAAGTGCTTCGTCTGCGGGGAGGGCGGGGACGTCTTCGGCTTCATGATGAAGCATCTCGGGTTCGAGTTCCCGGAGGCCGTGCGCCATGTGGGCGCGAGAGTCGGGATAGAGGTGCCCGACCGGGAGGAGCGACGCGAGGATCCGCACGCGCCGCTGCGCGGAGTGCTCGCGTTCGCGGCCGAGTGGTTCCAGGGGCGGCTCCGCGAACCCGCCGGGGCCGCCGCGCGCGACTACCTCCAGGGGCGCGGACTGTCGCTGGAGGAGGCGCTCGACTTCGGGGTCGGCTACGCGGACGACGAGTGGCGGGCGTTCCGTTCGGCCGCGGCTCGCCACGGGATCGAGGAGCGGACGCTGCTCGAACTCGGGCTGCTTGCGACGAGCGAGAGAGCGGAGGAGCCGTACGATCGTTTTCGCGGGCGTCTCATGTTCACGATCCACGACCTGCGCGACCGGCCGATCGGCTTCGGTGGCCGCATCCTCGACGCCTCTTCCGAGGCGCCCAAGTACATCAACTCGCCCGAATCCCCCGTCTTCCACAAGGGGGAGGAACTCTACGGACTCAACCGGGCCCGGCACGCCATGCGGCGCGAAGGCCACGCGGCGATCGCGGAAGGGTTTACGGACGTCATCGCGCTGCACCGGGCCGGCCTCGGCTTTGCCGTCGCCGGATTGGGCACGTCCTTCACCGCGGACCAGGCGCGCCGCATCGGCCGGTACACGAAACGGGCCTACCTGCTCTACGACAGCGACCTCGCGGGGCTGCGCGCGACGTTCAGAACCGGAGACATCCTGCTCGCCGCCGGCATCCACCCGATGGTCGTCTCGCTCCCTTCCGGCGAAGATCCCGATTCCCTCATCCGCCGGGACGGCCCGGACGCCATCCGGCGGCTCCTGGACGATGCCGTGGACCTTCTCGAGCGCAAGCTCCAGATCCTTCGCCGCGAGGGATACCTCGACCGGGTGGAGGGGCGGCGGCGCGCGGTGGACGGCCTGCTCAGCACGCTGAGGGCGGTCTCCGATCCGGCGCTCCGCGACATCTACGTGGACCGGGCTGTGGAAGGACTGGGGATACGGCGCGAGACGCTCGTGGACGAGGTCGCGCGCCTCGAGAGTTCGCGGCTTCGCCGCCATCCTCCGGCCGCCCGCGCGGAACGCCCCGGTCGCGGACCCTCTCCGGCCCCGCGGACGGAGCGCGATTTTCTTCTCCTGCTCGTTCGCGACCCGGGGCTCGTGCGGCAGGCCGTGCGCGTCGGACTCGCACCCGATCACATGTCCGACCCGCGGGGCCGGGAACTGTTCGAGATCCTGTCGGCGGCATCGGACGAGGGCGTTGATTCTCCGGATTGGACGTCCGCCTCCGCCGACGCGGGGGAATTGGCGAAGGCGCTTCGAGAGTCCGACCGGGAGCTGCCGGACGCCGCTCGGGTCTTCGATGCCGTGGTGCGCCGTCTCCTCTATCGACGGCATCGTGAACGGATCGAGGAGATCGGTCGCGCGATCGAGCTTGCGGAGCCGGAGCAGCAACGTCGATTGTTGGGTGAGAAACAGGAACTCGTGCGCGAACTTCGTGCCGCGGGCGAGTCCGGGGCCTTCATGCCGGCAGCCGAAGCGAGACGCCGGCAGACTACGGCCACGCAGTGACCACAGCCGGGGAGAGTATGCAAGCGACCGATATCGTCGAGGAGTTACTCGCTCTTCAGGAAATCGATCACAGGATCCTGAAGATAGAAGATGAACTCGGGAGTTTCGGCCGGGAGGTGGCCGAACTCCGGGAGACCGTGGAGACGCTGGAGTCGCAGGTCAGGCGGATCCGGGCGGAACTGGAGGAAGCGGACGGTCGGGTGCGACAATTCCACCGGGCCGTGGAAGCAGGCAGAGCGACGCTCAAACGTCTCGAGGCGCGCTCCGTCGCAGTCGCGAACATGCAGCAGCATCTCGCGGTTCGGAGCGAAACGGACACGGCCCGGCGCAACCTGCGGGCGGCCGAAGATGACCAACTCGACGCGATGCAGGACGTGGAGACCGCGCGCGAGAAGCTGCACTCGGCGGAAGCGGAACTGGAGGAGGCCACCGCGCAGTTGGCGGAACGAAGCGCCGCCGTGGAGGAACTGCGCGCCACTCTGGAGGGGGACCTTCAGCACTGCGGCGACAGCCGGAGAACGCAGGAGAGCCGGCTGGACCGCCGGGCGCTGCAACTGTACCGCACGGCCGGGGGGGGAGGGCGCCAGGCGGCGCTTGCCGAACTCACGGGTGACGGGGTGTGCGGCCGGTGCTACACGGCGATACCGAAGCAGCGGCAGGCCGAGATCCGGGCACGGCGGCACCTCGCCGTCTGCGAAGGCTGCGGGATCATCCTCTACCCGGGGTCTCTCGTCTGACGCGCCCCGTCAGTTGAGGCTTCGCATCATCGCGGGCGACCTGGGCGGCCGCTTCATCGACGCCCCCCGTGGACGGCGCACCCGTCCCACGGCCGAGCGCGTGCGGGAGGCCTGGTTTTCCGCGCTTGCCGGCGATGTCGATGGCGCCCGGGTCGCCGACCTCTACGCCGGCTCCGGGGCTCTGGGAATCGAAGCGTTGTCGCGGGGTGCGGCGCACGTCCATTTTGTCGAGTCGGATCGTCGAGCAGTGGCGCTGCTGCGCCGCAACGTCGCGACGCTCGATCTTTCGGACCGATCGCAGGTGGTCCGGGATGATGCGATCGCCTGGGTGGACCGTCGCGACACACCCGACGGCGCGGCCGGCCCGGGCGCGCTTCTCGATCTGGTCTTCGCCGATCCACCGTATGCTTCCAGCGGCGGCGCACGCCTGGTCGAGCGCTTCCGGGCCCGTCCGTTCGCCTCGCAGCTGTGGGTCGAGCACGGTCCGGACGCCGAATGGGCGGCGGCGGCCGACTGGACGCGGGCATACGGTGACACCTGCGTCAGCCGGTTCCGGGCCGCTGCCGGCGCGTCGACCCGAACACTCTGACGAACACGCTGACGAACACGCTGACGAACACGCTGACGAACACTCTGACGGGGAACTCGATGAACAATGCCGTCGCCGTGTACCCGGGGTCTTTCGACCCGCTGACGGTCGGACACGAGGACATCGTGCGCAGGAGCCTGGGGGTCGTGGACCGGCTGATCGTCGCCGTGGCGGAGACGGCCACACAGGCCAAGTCGGGACTGTTCGAGATCGAGGAACGCGTCGACCTGATCCGCGAAGTGTTCGCGGACGAACGCAGGGTCGAGGCGACCTCCTTCTCCGGCCTGCTCGTGGATTTTGCGCGCTCCCGGAAGGCCCGGATCATCGTCCGCGGGCTGCGGGCCGTGAGCGACTTCGAGTACGAGTTTCAGATGGCGCTCATGAACCGCTCGCTCTGGCCCGAAGTCGAGGTGCTCTTCATGGCCCCCTCCACGCGCCACACGTTCCTGAGTTCCTCGCTCGTGCGCGAAGTCGGACGCCTGGGCGGCGATGTGACGGACTTCGTGAGTCCGATCGTGAAGGCCCGCATGGACCGCGTGTTCGGGCGCGACGCGTAGGTGACGCCGCCGACCCGGCCCCGTTTCATCGACGGGCTGAGGGCGCGGGCCGCCACCCTCGGGCGGCGCATCGGCTTTCCGGAGGCGGACGAGGCCCGCACCGCGCTGGCGATCCGCCGGCTGCGGGAGGAAAAATGGGTGCGCCCGGTCGAGATCGGCCCCGGCGCGGATAGCCTCGCGAAGGCCGCGCAACGCCTCGCGGCGGGGGAACTGGACGGGGTCGTGGCGGGTGCCGTGCATGCGACGGCGGACGTGATCCGGGCCGGCCTGCGGGTCGTCGGCCTGGCCGACGGGGTCGAGACGGTCTCCGCCGCGTTCCACATGGTCCTTCCTGCTCCCGGCGAGCGGGTGCTCACCCTCACGGACACCGCCGTCGTCCCGGCGCCAACCCCGGCCCAGATGGCGGAAAGCGCTTCGGCGGCCTGCGACGCGCACCGAGCCGTTGCGGGAGAGGAGCCGGTCGTCGCGTTTCTCTCGTATTCCACTCTCGGCTCCGCCGCGGGGCCGGCGGTCGAGCATGTGCGGGAGGCGCTGGACAACTTCCGCCGCCGCCGACCCGAAATCGCGGCGGACGGGGAACTGCAGGCCGATGCGGCGCTCGTCCCGGACGTCGCGGCGCTGAAGGCTCCCGGATCTCCGGTCGCCGGCAGCGCGAACCTGCTCGTCTTTCCCGGCCTCGACGCTGCGAACATCGCATACAAACTCCTCGAGCGATTCGGTGGAGCGCGCGCCCTGGGGCCGATCGTTCAAGGATTGCGGCGGCCGCTGAACGACCTCTCCCGCGGCGCCTCCGTCTCCGATATCGTGGATGTCGCTTGCATCACGGCCCTCATGTCACCCGGGAGCGAAGGATGACGTTTTCGATCGAAACGTTGGGAACCAGTACCCTCGTCGCCGTGGGCGGCCAGCTCACGATCAACAACCGCGGCGAATTCAAGGAGCGCGTGCTCGCGCGCGTCGCCGATGGGGACACCGACTTCGTGATCGATTTCAGCGAGGCCGACTACATCGATTCCTCCGGCCTGGGGGTACTCGTCAGTCTTTCCAAGCACATCCGCGACGCAGGGGGCCGCCTGACGCTGGCCGGGCTGAACGAGGACCTGCAGCGTCTCTTCGCCCTGACCAGACTGGATTCGCTGTTCGAAATCGTCGAGTCCAGGGCAGCCGCGCTCGGCGGGTCCTGACCCGAGTCGCAGTGCCGGAACGAGTTCCGGGATGAGTCAAGCATGAGCCTGGAATGAAGGACGGCGACCCGGCGCGCATCCTGGTCCTTTCCAGCCGGCCGGACATTCTCCAGGCCGTGGCGGACGCCGCCGCCGAGATCGATCCGCCTCCCGAGGTGAGAGGGCTCTTCGGGCGCCCCCTGACGGTGCTCCCGACGGATCTCGTCCTGGTGGACATCGCCGAGCCGCGTGCGACGATGCCGTACCTGCACCGACGCTTCGGCGCTACGTCACCTCTCGTGGCGCTCATCGACGGAGCATGGGTCGATCGTCTGGGTTCGGCGCTGGCCGAGGACTGGACCGACTACCTCTTCTACCCTCTCAACGCGGCCGAACTCGGGCTCGTGTGGCAGAAACACACGTCGCCCGCCGAAGCGCCCGACCTGAACCTGGATGTCGACGAGTCGGGGCGCATACGCGTCGTTTTTCCGTCGAGCGTGCGCTACCAGCGCGCGGTGGTGGAAAGGGTCGTCGTGGCCTGCCGGCACCTCGCCGATCTGGACGGCGAGACGGCGTTCAGACTCCGGGTCACGCTCGGCGAGGCCGTGGCCAACGCGATCCTCTACGGGAGCGGGGACCGTCCCGGCGCCGTCGTGCGAGTGACGGCGAAAACGTACCCGGACGGCCTGCGCGTGAAGGTCTCGGACGAAGGAGGCGGATTCGACCCCGATGCCGTGCCGGACCCCGTCTCGGCGGAAGGCATCGGCCGGCCCCGGGGGCGCGGGCTCTTCCTTCTGAGGCAGCTTGCGGATGGCGTTGCGTTCAACGAGACGGGCAACAGGGTCACGCTCTCGTTCCGGGGCGCGCCGGATCCGCTTGTGAGGATCGAACCTCTCCTGAGGCGCTTCGCGGACGTCACCGGTCTCAGATTTCGGCTCGACCGACTGTTCGAGGACGGTTCACAGGTGCTGTTCGACAGCTGGGAGAATGACGAGGAGTCGAACGGTCCGCCGGAGGTTCGGGAGACGTGGCCGCTGGGCGATGCGGGACGGCTGCGCCTGGTCCACGAGCCGGCGAGCAGGGGCGATGCCGCCGCGACGCTGCTCGCGGGCTGGATCGGCGCCGTGGCCGAGGGCGAACAGTCGCGGGAGCGGCTCCTCGCGCGACGGTTGCGCCGCGAGCGGGTACTGGCCGAGCTGGAAATCGCCCGGGACCTGCAATTGAAACTGCTGCCGCCCCCGGAGGACTTCCGCGATCTCGGCCGGATCGCCGCCCGCTGCGATCCGGCGCTCTCCCTGGGCGGCGATTTCTATTACCTCGTCCGGCTCGCCGGCGGATGCCTGGGCGTCATGCTCGGCGACGTGAGTTCGCATGGCCCCTCCGCCGCGCTCATCATGGCCCGCACGCTGAGTGCGGTGGTTCTGGCGACGGGGGTCGAGGCCGAACCCGCGGCCGTCCTGGACGCCATGCACGGGCAGCTCCGGGCGGCGCTCGACGCGACCGAGATGTACATGACGCTCTTCTACGGGGTCATCGATCCCGGGCGCGGAGAACTGCGCTACGCGAACGCGGGCCACCCGTACGCGTATCTGCTCGGATCCGACGGGATACGCCGTCTCGCCGCGCTCGATCCCCCGATCGGCGTCGCCCCCGTCCGGTCCTACCGGCAGGCAAGGATTCCGTCCGCGGGCGAAACGCTGTTGGCGTTCACCGACGGCCTCGCCGAACTCAGCGACCCCCTCGAAACTCCGGATGCCCGCGTGCGGAGGCGAATCGACCGGGGGAATCTCGATCCCGAAGTTCTCGTGGCCGCACTCTTCGCGGACAGCGATGACGAGATGCGACTGGACGACCGGACGGCCGTCGCGGCTTCGCTGTGACCGCGGGGAAGGCCGAACGCCCCCGGCCGAAGCGCGCGCTCGGCCAGAACTTCCTGGTCGACCCGAACATCCAGCGCAAGATCGTGCGGGAACTCGACCCGCAGGCCGTGGATGTCGTGCTCGAAGTCGGACCGGGGCACGGAGAGCTGAGCCAATACCTCGTCGGATGTTGCCGTCGCCTCATTCTCATCGAGAAGGATCGCGACCTTGCGGCCGGGCTCCGCGACCGCTGGGGGGACCGGCCGGACGTGGATGTCGTCGAAGGGGACGCACTTCGTCTCGAGCTCTCGGAGTTCGTGCGGGAGGCCACTGCGGTGCGCGTGGTGTCGAACGTCCCTTACAACATCACGTCGCCGCTCGTCTTCGCCTTCCTCCGGCTCGATCCGGCGGCCACCCGTATCGTGCTCACGGTCCAGAGAGAAGTGGCGGAGCGGATCGTCGCGCCGCCGGGCATCAAGGCGTATGGCGCGCTCTCCGTCGGCGTGCAGGCGATTGCGGGCGCCTCGCTCGCCTTCCGGGTGGGCCGCCAGGCGTTCCGGCCCGTCCCCGCGGTCGACTCGGCCGTGGTGCGCCTGGAACCGCGGCCGGACGCCGCCGCCGTGGACCGCGCGGCGCTCCGGACGTTGACGCGCGCCTGTTTCAACCGCCGCCGGAAGCAACTGCAGAAGACGCTGCGCACGGCTCCGGAGCTGAGCTTCGCGGGAGATGTGGAGTCGGTATTGGCACAACTCTCGATCGATCCCGCGGTCCGGCCCGAGATGCTGGATCCCCCGACCTTCGTGCGCCTGGCGGCGGCGCTTCAGGCGAGACGGGGAGGTGGCGCGTCGCGTTGAGTTGAGCGCGGGCCGGCCCTATCTTGGTTTGTGAAACCTTTCACAAGGGCGGGCATGAGCGGCAGAATTTCCGATTCGACGGTTCGGCGCCTCTCCCTGTATCTCCGCATGTTGCGCGACCTCGAACGAGCCGGCGCGGAGTTCGTGTCCAGTTCGCAGCTTGCTGAGCCTTCGGGGGCCACCTCGGCCCAGGTCCGGAAAGATCTGAGCCACTTCGGCTCGTTCGGGAAACGCGGGCGTGGATACTCGGTCGAGGGACTCGTGCGGGCGCTGGAGAAGATCCTCGGGCTCTCGCGCAGCTGGAGGCTCGCGCTGGTCGGTGTCGGGAAGATCGGTTCCGCCCTCCTCGGGTACGGCGGGCTGGCAGCGCGCGGATTCGATGTCGTCGCGGCTTTCGACGTCGACGAGGCGAAGATCGGGACGCGGGCCCACGGGCTCAGGATTCGTCCCATGACGGACCTCGGGGCGGTCATCGCGGAGTGCGGGGCGGAGATCGGGGTCGTCGCGACCCCCACGGAGGTGGCCGCCGAGATCGCCGCGGAACTCGAGCGCGCGGGCGTGGGGGCGATCCTCAACTTCGCGCCGATCGAACTCTCCGAGGTGAACGGGGTGCCGATCCGGACGGTGGACATCGTGCTCGAACTGGAAGGCTTGAGCTACCTGATGTCCGAGGAGGGTCGGCGTGCCGGGAGCGGCCCGTGACGGGGTTGCACTTCGCGCGCGATGGGGTGCTGGTGCGCAAGGCGCTGCGTCGTCTCGAGGACGGTCCCCGCTCGTCGGTGGATCTCGCGGCCGACGTCCTCGGGGTGCGCGGGTGTCCGCCGGCCATGGCGCGCCGGCTCGTTACACAGTTGCTCGAAGGGATCCCCGAGGTGGCCCGCGACGGGGAGCGCGGCGATGCCTGGCGGCTGGCCACGGCGGCCCGGCGGGCCCGGAAGCCGGCGGCCCGGCCGCTGCGCGACCTCCGCTACGCGGTGGTGGATGTCGAGACGAACGGCGGGATCGCGGGGCAGAATGGCCGGGTGGTGGAGATCGCGATCGTGGACGTGGATCGCGGGGCCATCGGGGGTTGCTATTCGACGCTCGTGGATGCGGGCGTGACGATTCCGCCGTGGATCACGCGCCTCACCGGCATCCGCACGGAAATGACGCACGGAGCGCCGAGTTTTTCGCAGATCTGCGATCCGGTGCGCGAGCACCTCCGTGGCCGGGTTTTCGTCGCACATAACGCGGCGTACGATTGGGGCTTCCTGCGTGCCGAGATGCGGCGGGCGGGGGCCGGTATCCCACGCGGACCTCGTCTGTGCACGATCCACATGGCGCGTCGACTGCTGCCGGGGCTCGAGCGTCGAGGCCTGGACTCGGTCGCCGACTACTACGGGATCGAGATCCGCGAGCGCCACCGCGCCCGGGGCGACGCGGTCGCGACGGCCCGCATCCTTGTCCGCATGCTCGAGGATGCGGAGCGGCGGGGCTGGACGACGTGGCCCGCGCTCCGAAAGGCCCTCGGGCCGGTGCCGCAGCGCGGGCGCGGCAAGCGGCGGGGTCGTAATCCCGAACAGCATGAACCGCACGAACCGCACGAACCGCACGATAACGGCGATCACAGCCCGAACGACGGCATGAGCGATAGAACCTGAGCGATAGAACATGAGCGATAACAACAGAATCCCGGTCATCGTCTCCGCGGCGCGGCTCCCCACGGGCCGCTTCATGGGCGGACTTTCGTCCCTCGCGGCCCCGGATCTAGGCGGTCTCGCGATCTCGGCGGCGGTCGACCGGGCCGGGGTCGACCCGGAGGAAATCGACGATGTGATCATGGGGAACGTCGTGCAGGCAGGCGTCGGGCAGGCGCCGGCCCGCCAAGCCGCGATCCGGGGCGGGGTGCCCGTGACGGTCCCGGCGGTGACCGTGAACAAGGTCTGCGGCTCCGGCCTGAAAGCCGTCATGCTGGCGGCGCAGGCGATCAAGGCCGGCGACGCCCGGGTCGTGGTGGCCGGCGGGATGGAATCGATGTCGAACGCCCCCTATTACCTCCGGGGACACCGGGAGGGCGTGAAGTTCGGGGACCGGTCGCTCGTCGACGGCCTCGTACACGACGGTCTGTGGTGCGCCTTCGGTACCTGCCACATGGGCGGCCACGCCGAGTACACGGCCCACAAGGCGGGCGTGAGCCGAGAGGACCAGGATGCCTACGCGCTCGGCAGCCATGAGAAGGCGATCCACGCGATCGATGAGGGGGAATTCGCCGAGGAAGTCGTCCCGGTCCACATCGAGACTCGCAGGGGAACCGTGACCGTCGAGGCGGACGAGCCTCCGCGGCGCGGCACGTCGCTCGAGGCGCTCGCAAGGCTGAGGCCGGCCTTTGCCGGAGACGCTCCCCCCGAGGTGACCAAGCCCAGCGTGACGGCCGGAAACGCGCCCGGCCTCAACGATGGGGGCGCGGCTACGCTCGTCACGTCCGAAGCGTACGCCACGGCCCACGGGCTTCCGATCCTCGGGCGGATCCGGGCCTATTCCGTGGGGGCGACGGCGCCCCGCGATCTCTTCTTCGCCCCCGTCGCCGCCGTGCGGAAGCTCATGACGCTCGATGGCACCGTCGTCGCCGACTACGGACTCGTGGAGATGAACGAGGCGTTCGCCGTGCAGTGTCTGGCGGATGCCCGCGCGCTGGGACTGGATCTCGATCGCGTGAACGTCCGCGGCGGGGCGATCGCCCTCGGCCACCCGATCGGGGCTTCGGGCGCGAAGATCCTCACGACGCTCCTCTACGCCATGCGGGACCGCGACGTCGAGCGGGGGATGGCCACCCTGTGTCTGGGCGGGGGCAACGCCGTCGCCCTGAGCGTGGAGCGGCGATGAACGTGAAGCCCGAAGGCTGGGCCTGGGCCGGGCGGCTGACCGCCTTCACCGGTCTCTTCATCGCCTTTGGACTCGTGTTCGGGTTCGCGACCGCGAGCATCGCCGGCTTTGCGGGTGCCCGGGGAGCCACGGCGCTCGACTGGTGGAACGTCACTCCCGTCCTGGCAGCGGCGCTTGCGGCGACCTGGGTGCTGGCCGTCCGGATCGACGGGCGTCCGCTGTCCGCCCTCGGGTTGTACCGTGGAGGTTCGTCCCTTGTCGAACTCGGCGCCGGCGCGCTGGCGGGCATTGCGATCATCGGCGCCGTCATGCTCGCGCTGGCCATTCCGGGCTGGGTCTCGTGGACAACTCCGGCCGTCGAGCCCGTCCTCGCGGGAGGGGCCATCTCCCTTCTCCTTCTGGCGGCCGCGTTCACGGAGGAACTCCTCTTCCGGGGGTATCCCTTCCGCGTCCTCCACCTCCGGTTCGGGCCCGTCCCCGCCGTGGTCGCGACCTCGGTGGCGTTCGGTCTCATGCACGGCGCCAACCCGGGGTTGACACCACTCGCGCTGGTCAACCTGACCCTTGCCGGCGTGTTGCTCGGAGTGGCGTACTGGCGTTCGGGCAGCCTGTGGTTCGTCACCGGCGTGCACTTCGGGTGGAACCTGGCCATGGCCGTGAGCGGACTGCCCGTGAGCGGACTCGACGTGCCGGTCTCCGGCCGCATCGAAGCCGTCCTCTCCGGGCCGGCGCTGTGGACGGGCGGCGCCTTCGGGCCCGAGGGCGGGCTGGTGACCACGTTCGTGACCGCACTGGCGACCGTCTGGCTCTGGCGCGTCGTGGGGTCGCAACGCCGCTCCGGCGCCCGGGCGTCGACGACACCGGCAGGGGCGGGCGACGACTACGGGAGGATCGATGCGAGCGTCTGAGGTATCGCGGGTCGGAATCGTCGGCGCGGGTACGATGGGGAGCGGCATTGCCCACGTCTTCGCAGTCGCCGGCGTCGAGGTCCGCCTCGTGGACGTGGCCGCGGACGTACTCGATCGGGCCCGCGCCTCCATCGAGCGAAACCTCGCGCGCCAGGTCCGCCGGGACCGGATCTCCGCCGGAGAGGCCGAGGCCGCACTCGAACGGATCGCGACGGAGCGGTCGTTGACGGCGCTCGAAGACGCGGAAGTCGTCGTCGAGGCCGCCAGCGAGGATCCGACGCTCAAATTCCGGCTGTTCGAGGAACTGGCCGCCGTCGTGAGTCCGGAAACGCTCCTCGCCTCGAACACGAGTTCGATTTCGATCACCCGCATCGCCTCGCACGCCGGCGACCCGAAGCGCGTGATCGGGATGCACTTCATGAATCCCGTGCCCGTCATGCGTCTGGTTGAGGTGATCCGGGGACTCGAGACCTCCGACGACGCGGCCGACCTTACGCTCGGCCTTTGCGAGCGGCTCTCGAAGACGGCGGTCCTGGCGAACGATTACCCGGGTTTCGTCGCCAACCGGATCCTGATGCCGATGATCAACGAAGCCGTGTATTGCCTCCTGGAGGGGGTGGCGGAGGCCGAGGCGGTGGACACCGTGATGAAGCTCGGCATGAACCATCCCATGGGACCGCTCGCGCTCGCAGACCTGATCGGACTGGACATGTGCCTCGCGATCATGCGCGTCCTGCACGCGGAACTCGGCGACTCCAAGTACCGCCCGTGTCCGCTGCTCGCGAAGTACGTCGCCGCCGGGAGGCTGGGCCGGAAGACCGGGCGCGGCTTCTACGACTACACCTCGGCATGACGACCGGTCGTCGCTCCTGGTCTGCGCTCGAGCTTTCGTCCGAGGCGGAGCAGATTCTCACGCTCGCGCGGCAGTTCGCCGAAGAGCGGCTGCGGCCCACGGCGGAAGCCCGGGACGCCAACGAGGATCGTTTCGATGCCGAGATCCACCGTGAACTCGGCGAACTCGGCTTCCTCGCCATGCGGGTGCCGGAGCGGTACGACGGTCTCGGGCTCGATCTCGTCACGTACCTCTATGTGCTGGAGGAACTCGCGTGGGGAGATGCGGGGGTCGCGGTCTCCGTCAGCATCCACAACTCGCTCCCCGCTTCGATTCTCCTCCGCCGGGGAAGCGAGGCGCAGCGGGCCGAGTGGCTCCCGCGGATGGCCGGCGGACAGGTGCTCGGCGCCTTTTCGCTCTCCGAAGCCGGCGCCGGCACGGATGCCTCGGCGCTCCGCACACAGGCCGTGCCCACGGAAGGCGGCTGGATTCTCAACGGCGAGAAGATGTGGGTGACGAACGGCGCGTCCGCGGATGTGGTGCTCATGTTCGCCAGGACGGACACGGCGGAAGACCGGCGTGGATCGCGCGGCATCAGCGCCTTCCTCGTGCCGGCCGGGACGGACGGACTGTCGGTCGGCCGGAAAGAGAGAAAGATGGGTCAGCGGGGGTCGGAGACGGTCGCTTTGTCTCTGAAGGATGTGTTTCTGCCGCAAGAACTTATGGTAGGAGAGGTAAACCGGGGTTTCATCTACGCGCTCGAGGGCCTCGAGGCGGGCCGGCTCGGGATCGCGGCCCAGGCGCTCGGCATCGCGTCGGCCGCGGTGGACGCGGCGTTCGAATACGCGGATACGCGGCACCAGTTCGACCGCTCGCTGCGGGAGTTCCAGGGGATGGAATTCAAGCTCGGCGACATGGTGACCCGGCTCGAGGCTGCGCGGGGACTGCTCGAACGTGCGGCCGCCGCGCACACATTGGGAGACCCGCGGGCGCGCCGCCTCTCCAGCGTGGCCAAGCTGTTCGCGAGCGAGACCGCGATGATGAACGCCCGCGAGGCCGTGCAGGTGTTCGGGGGCTACGGATACTCGCGGGAATATCCCGTGGAACGTCTGTTCCGGGACGCGAAGGTCACCGAGATCTACGAGGGAGCCAACGAAATGCACCGCAGCCTGATCGCGCGACAACTCTACAGAGAGAGGGGATACATGTGAGTGCGACGGCGGAAGGCAGAGCCATCGGCGCCCTGGACCCGCGCCCGCTCCGCGAGACGGATCCCGCGGTGGCGGCTTCGATCGAACGGGAGCTCGAGAGACAGCGTACGGGTCTCGAGCTGATCGCGAGCGAGAACTTCGTGTCCCGGGGGGTCCTCGAGGCGACCGGCTGCGTGATGACGAACAAGTACGCGGAAGGCTACCCCGGGCGCCGCTACTACGGAGGCTGCGAGTTCGTGGACGAGGTCGAGAACCTCGCCCGTGAGCGCGCGCGCCGGCTGTTCGGGGCGGACCACAGCAACGTCCAGGCGCACAGCGGCTCCGGCGCGAACATGACCGCGCTCCAGGCGCTCACCGAGCCCGGGGCGACGCTCCTCGGGATGGACCTCTCGCACGGAGGGCACCTGACCCACGGTTCGCACGTCAACTTCTCGGGTCTCTGGTACCGCGTCGTCCCCTACGGGGTGCGAGCCTCGGACCGGACGATCGATTACGACGCTCTCCGGGCGACGGCGCTGGACGTGCGTCCCTCCGTCATCATCGCGGGGGCCAGCGCCTACCCCCGCCGGATCGACTTCGAGCGCTTCGCGAAGATCGCCGCGGAATGCGGCGCCCGCGTCCTCGTGGACATGGCGCACATCGCCGGTCTCGTGGCGACCGGGCACCACCCGTCCCCGGTACCGCACGCGGATGTCGTGACGACGACGACGCACAAGACGCTGCGCGGGCCGCGGGGAGGGCTCATTCTGTGCCGGGAGGAGCACGCGAAGGCGGTCGACAAGGCCGTGTTCCCCGGACTCCAGGGCGGTCCCCTGATGCATGTGATCGCCGCGAAGGCGGTCACGCTCGGAGAGGCTCTGCGCCCGGAGTTCGGCGAGTATTCGGATCTCGTCGTGCGCAACGCCCGCGCCCTGGGACGGCGGCTCGCCGAACACGGCTACGATCTCGTGGCCGGCGGGACGGATACGCACCTGCTGCTCCTGGACCTCCGGACGACGGATCTCACGGGCAGGGATGCGGAGGCGCTCCTGGGTCGGGCGGGCATCACGGTCAACAAGAATACCGTGCCGTTCGAGACCCGTTCGCCCTTTGTGGCGTCCGGCATAAGGATCGGGACGGCGGCGCTGTCGACCCGATCCATGGGCGAGAACGAAATGCAGCGAATCGCCGATCTCATGGACCGCGCGCTACGCTCGGAGGGCGATGATGCGATCCTTGCGGCGGTGGACTCCGAGGTCCGGGCGCTGTGCGCGGATTTTCCGCTCTATCCGGAGAATGAGGGCGCCCCCCGCGAGGGCGTAGCTTGACGCAAACTTTTTCCCCCGTCTAACTTTGCCGTTCATGTCCTTGCGGGCAGTGCGCATTGCGGCCGGGGAAAGGGACCTGGGACGAGGTGAGAAGAGGTGGATACAGCGGGCGTTCTGACGGGCATCAGGAAGGGCAACCCCAGGTATACCGAAGCCGCATACCTGTTCCTGCTCTCCGCCCTCCAGCGCCGGTTGTCCAGCCTCGAGTTGCCTCGTCACATCAGCGGCGCTGAAGTCGCCGACGCGGTCCGGGAACTCGCGCTGGAGCGGTTCGGCCCTCTGGCGAGGACCGTACTCGAGCATTGGGGTGTGCACGGCACGACGGACATCGGCGAGATCGTCTTCGCGCTGGTTGAATGTGGAGTGCTGATCAAACAACCCGACGATTCGCGAGAGGACTTCGAGGGGCTCTTCAGCTTCGACGAAGCTTTTGAGGACAGCTACCCCTGGAGCGCGTAGGGGAGGAACTGGAAGGGGAGGGGTGAGCGCGTGGCCGATTCGGGGTCGTTTACGGAGTGCTTGAGTTGCACGAAGGGGGTCCTGCTCCCGCTGTCGGACTACGGACGCGACGGGGCGCCGATCCGGTACAAGGCATGGGTCTGCTCGAAGCCCGACTGCGGGTTCAACATCCGGATCGACAACGGTGAGATCAGCTTCGGACGCAACGTCCAGCAGTCCTACAAGTAACTTCCCCGGCGGAGACTCCGCCGATGCAGCGCGGTGCCCCGCCGGCCGGGTTCCCGCCTTCCCGTCATCGGACTGGTGGCGCTGCGCCGCGCGGGAGGTGTGGCTACCCACCGCAGCCGAGATGGCGGAGATCGACCGCGTCGCCGTCGAGTCGGGGGCGATACCCGAACGCGCGCTGATCGAGAACGCGGGTCGGGCCCTGGCACGCCATGTGCATGAACGGTTCCCGGCCGGCCGGGTCGCGGTGCTCGCGGGAAGCGGCCACAACGGCGCCGACGCCCTCGTCGCGGGACGGACCCTTTCCGCCTGGGGGCGATCCGTCGGGTTCGTCCAGTGCGGAAGCCGAGCCCCGGATCCGGACGTTCTCGCGGGCTGGGGACTGACGCTCGAGCCGACGGAAGCGCTGGGTCGGGAACTGGCCGTGGCCGACACTGTCATCGACGGCATTCTGGGGACGGGCCTGACGACGGCGCCCCGCCCGCCCCAGGCGAGGGTGATCGACCGCGTGAACGCCGCCGGAGTTGCCGTGGTCTCTGCCGATGGTCCCAGCGGGGTGGACTTTGCGACGGGCCGCGTGCCGGGCGCAGCGATTCGGGCCGACCTCACCGTCACTTTCGGGTGGCCGAAGACCGGCCTTCTGAGTTTCCCGGCCCGCGCGCGCATCGGCGACCTCGTTTCGGTGGAGATCGGCTTTCCGCCGCCGGACCCGCCGCCGTCGGCCCGGGCGGTGACGGCGGCATGGGTGGCCAGCCTGCTCGGAGTGCGGCCCGCCGATGGCCACAAGGGCGACGCGGGCTATCTCGCGATCGTCGGAGGAGAGCGGGGCATGGCCGGCGCCGTGGTGCTTGCGGCCCGCGCCGCGATCCGGGCGGGGGTCGGCATCGTCCGCGTGGTGAGTGCCCCGGAGAACCGGGAGATCTTGCAGGCCAGCGTGCCCGAGGCCGTCTTCGTGGACTGGTCCGCGCCGGAGGCGGTGCAGTCTGCGCTGGACTGGGCGGGCGCGCTCGCGGTGGGACCTGGCCTGGGAACGGCGCCGGAGCGCGCAAGACTGGTGCGGCGCGTGCTGGAGGCCGCGCCCGTCCCGCTGGTCCTCGATGCGGACGCCCTGAACATACTCTCGGCGGAAGCAGCGACAGCGGAAGCAGCGGAGGCCGCCGCGCCGCTGGGCCCACCGGCTCCGGGCCGCCCCCTCCTCTTGACGCCGCATCCCGGCGAGATGGCCCGGTTGCTCGGCACGTCCATCGGCGAAGTCCGCGAGGATGCCCCGGCCGCGGCCCGGCGGCTGGCCGATGCGACGCGGGCGACCGTCCTGCTCAAGGGCGCCCCGACCTGGGTGGCGCGGCCGGGAGGTGAACTGCGCGCGACCACGCTCGTGAGCCCGGCGTTCGCGAGCGGCGGCATGGGCGATGTGCTGACCGGCGTCTGCGGCGCCTGCCTGGCGTCCGGCCTCCGCCCCGCCGACGCCGCGTCCGCCGCCCTGACGCTCACGGCTCTCGCCATTTTGCGCGGCGTGGACGAGATCGGCGGGTCCGCGGCGGACGTGCCGGACGCGCTGCCGGATGCGCGTCGGGCGCTGGGAAGCCTGCGGTCCGGCGCCTGGGCGGGCGTCAACCTCGCCCTCCCGGCGGTGCCGTCCGCCGCAACCGGGGACCGCGCCGGGTGAACTTCACCGGTCCGGCGCTCGCGGAAGGGCCGGAAACGGCGCGTATTCGGGCATTCCTGGGCGGAGCGGGCGCGACGGGCGGCCGTGCGGACCCGGCCGCCACGGTCACGTTGCCGGTCGGGGATGACGCCGCGGCCTTTCGTCCTCCGGATGGCGCGCAGGTCGTGGTGAGCTGCGACGCGAGCGTGGAGGGGGTGCACTTTCGCCGCGAATGGATGACGTGGGAAACGATCGGGTACCGTGCGGCCGCGGCGGCGCTGAGCGACCTCGCGGCCATGGCCGCGACCCCTGTCGGCCTGGTCGTGGCGGCGGCCCTGCCCCCCGAACTGGACGTCGAGATCGCCGCGGCCCTGGGACGGGGCGTGGGAGAGATCGCCGGGCGGGCCGGCGCGGAGGTCCTCGGCGGCGACCTCGTCGCGTCGCCGGGTCCCGCTTTTCTCGACGTCACCGTGCTCGGTCACGCGATGGCCCCCGCGATGCGGCGCGGGGTGCGTCCGGGTGACGAGTTGTGGGTGACCGGCGAACTCGGCGCGGCCGCGGCCGCCCTGCGCGACCTGGAGCGGGGGCTGGAGCCGGATCCCGGGGCTCGTCGGGCGTTCGAACGCCCGTGCCCCAGGATCGAGGAGGCGCTGTGGCTCCGGGACCGAGTCCGGATCCACGCGGCGATCGACCTTTCGGACGGCGTGACGCGGGATGCGCAACATCTTGCGGCGGCTTCCGGAGTCGCTCTCGAAATCGAGGCGGATCGCCTCCCGCCCGCTCCCGCTCTCGACGGCTTTCGTCAGGCGCCGGCCGGGGAACACCTCCTCCTGGCCGGCGGCGAGGACTACGAACTGCTCTTCGCCGTTCCGGCCGGCGCCATGCAGGGGACGGAGCGGGCATTCGCCGACGCGTTCCATCTCCCGCTCACACGCGTCGGGAGCGCGCGCGAAGGGCGGGGGCTGACCGTGACCGGACGGTCGGATCCGGGACTCCCGGCCGGGTTCGACCATTTCGAGGTCGGGCGTTGATCAGGACGGCGTTCTTCTACGTCACGCTCGTGCTCTCAACGATCTTCTTCGGGGCCCTGGCGGCCGTCGCCGGCCGCGTCGGCGGCGGCCGGGCCTGGATGGATCGGGCCAACCGCGGCTGGGCTCGCTCCGTGCTTGCGGTCGCGGGTGTGCGCGTCACGGTCCACGGCCTCGAGCATCTCCACCCGTCCGGGACCCAGGTCATCGCCGCGAACCACCAGTCGTATTTCGACATCTGGGCGCTCATCGCGGGCCTCCCCGTGTCCGTGCGCTTCATCGCGAAGCAGGAGCTGGCGAACATTCCGATGCTCTCGGTGGGGATGCGTTCCGCGGGGCATGTGCTCATCGACCGCGACCGGGCCCGCAGCGCGAGGGAAACGCTTCGGGAGGCAAGCGACCGCATGGGGGCCGAGCGGTTGACTCTCGTGCTGTTTCCGGAGGGGACCCGGTCGCGTGACGGCCAACTGGGGCGTTTCCTGCGCGGTTCCTTCGCCCTCGCCCTGGAGACGCCGGCGCCCCTGGTTCCCGCGGCGATCGATGGCGGCCGACACGTCTATCCGCCCGGGGCGAAGCGCGTGAGGCCCGGTTCGATCACCGTCCGGCTGGGACCGGCGATTCGACCGGAGGGAGCGGAGCCGGCCGACCGGAGGACGTTGATGCGCAAGACCCGCGCCGCGATCGAGGCGATGCTCCCGGAAGGGCGATCCGGCGGCGGCGCGTCCAGGTAGCCTGCGGCCCGGCCGCGCGCGACTTGTTCCCGGGCCGCGGGGCCCTATCTTCGGACACGGGTGGAAGAAGATGCGATCGTCGCGATCGTCGCGATCGCCGGGGGGAGGGGACACGCCTGCATGAACCGCCCCAGACATCACCGAAGCCGACGCGCTCCGTGACGGCCATCGTCCGGATTGTGGGCCGCGAGATCATCGATTCGCGCGGCAACCCCACGGTCGAGGCGGACGTGCATCTCGAGAACGGCGCGGTCGGCCGCGCCGCCGTGCCGAGCGGCGCATCGACGGGAGAGCACGAAGCGGCGGAACTGCGCGACCGTGACCGCACCCGCTACGACGGCAAGGGCGTGCTACGTGCGGTCGCGCACGTCAACGGGGAGATCGCGGCCGCGGCGCGAGGCCGCGACGCCTCGGACCAGCGCGGGCTCGACTCCGCGCTCATCGCGCTCGACGGCGCGCCGAACAAGGGCCGCCTCGGGGCGAACGCGATCCTTGCGGTCTCCATGGCGGCGGCGCGGGCGGCCGCGGCCTCGGCGGGGACGCCCCTGTTCCGACACCTGAGCGCCGGCGATCCGCGCGTCCTCCCGGTCCCGATGCTGAATATCCTCAACGGGGGTGCGCACGCCAACAACACGGTCGACATCCAGGAGTTCATGATTCTGCCGCTCGGCGCGCCGAGTTTCTCCGAAGGTCTTCGGGTCGGCGTGGAGGTGTTTCACGCCCTGAAGCGCCGACTGTCGGCTGCGGGGTATGCGACCGCCGTCGGGGACGAGGGCGGGGTGGCCCCGGACCTGTCTTCGAATCGGGAGGCCTTGGACCTCATTATGGCCGCGATCGTCGATGCCGGTTACGAGCCCGGAGCGGAGGTCGCGCTCTCTCTCGATTGCGCCGCGTCGGAATTCTACGATGCGAAAGCCGGCGTGTACCGGCTCGAGAGCGCCGGCGAGGCCGGAGAACTCGACGCGCAGGCCCTCGTGTCGCTCTACGAGGACTGGCTTGACGCGTATCCCATCGTCTCGATCGAAGACGGGCTCCACGAAGACGACTGGCAGGGTTGGACAGCCCTCACGTCCCGGGTCGGAGACCGCGCCCAGCTCGTCGGGGACGACCTCTTCGTGACCAATGTCGATCGTCTGGCGCGCGGCATCGAGGGCGGGACCGGGAACGCGATCCTCATCAAGCTCAATCAGATCGGGACCGTGAGCGAGACGCTGGATGCGATCCGGATGGCCGCGGAGGCGAACTTCGGCGTGGTCATCTCGCACCGCTCCGGGGAGACGTCCGACACGTTCATCGCGGATCTCGCAGTGGCCACGAACGCCGGACAGATCAAGACGGGCAGCGCCTGCCGGTCGGAACGCGTCGCGAAGTACAATCAGCTGCTGCGGATCGAAGAACGGCTCGGATCGAGGGCGACCTATCCGGGGGCCGCCGTGTACGGAGGCGGATGATGGCGGAGGCGGCCAACCGTCGGCTCACGCGGACGATTACGTTCATCGCCCTGATCGGAGCGGGTTACTACTGGATGGTGGGGGGAGAATACACGAGGGCCGGTCTGGGCCGGCTCGAAAGCGAAATCGAATCGCGGCGGGCGGAGATGACGGCCCGCGAAGATGAACTCGCGTCGATTCGGGCCTGGGGCGACAGTCTCGTGTCGAACTCCTGGGCGATCGAACGCGTGGCGCGGGAACGGTACGGGTTCGTCCGTCCCCGGGAGATGCTGGTGCGGTTCGTCGAGTTGGGAGACCTTGAGGATCCCCCTGCGGCGACGCCCCCGCAGGTGAACGTACCCTAGAGCGTCCCGGTCGGATGCGTGGGGCGGGCGGCTTGCCCCGCGCGCCACGACGTGTAGGATAGCGGACCCACAAGCATGGCAGGGTAGCTCAGCCTGGTAGAGCAAGGGACTCATAAGCCCTGGGTCGGGGGTTCAAATCCCCCCCCTGCCACTCGATATGGCGGCGCAACACGAACTCGGAGCCGGGCCCGTTCGGGCCCTTGTACGGTTCTCCGGCGAGCTCTCGACCAAGGCGCGCCGGACGCGGTCGCGCTTCCAGAATCGGCTCGCGGCCAACCTGCGCGACGCGTTCGATGCCGAGGGGATCGACGCCGTGCTCGAGTCCGGCTGGAGCCGCTTCCACATCGAGGGCCCGAATCCGGCCTTTCTCGACCCGCTGCTGCGCACCTTCGGCGTGTCCAGTTGTTCCGTGCTGGCCGGCGAGTGCGAGGCGGACCTCGACACGATCGTCGCCACGGGCACGGCCCTCTTCGCCGAGTCCGTGCGTGGCCGGAGCTATGCGGTGCGGGCGCGCCGCTCCGGTTCCCACGGCTTTTCCTCCTCGGATATCCAACAGCACCTGGGGGCGGCCCTCAACCCCGGGGCCACCGTCGACCTCGGAGATCCGGACATCACCGTGTTCGTCGAGGTTCGCGATGACCGGGTTTTCTTCCACGAGGACAGGATTCCGGGACCGTCGGGACTGCCGCTCGGAGTCCAGGGACACGCGCTCGGCCTCATCTCCGGCGGCTTCGATTCGGCCGTCGCCGCCTGGATGGCGCTTCGCCGGGGGATTCGGCTCGACTACGTCTTCTGCAATCTCGGCGGGAGCGCGTACGAGCGGATGGTCGTGGAGGTGACGAAGGTGCTGGCGGACCGCTGGAGCTACGGGACGCGGCCCCGGCTGCATGTGCTCGAGTTCGGCCCGGTCGTCGAGGCGATGCGGGCCCGCGCCAAGCCCGCATACCTCCAGGTCGTCCTCAAGCGGATGATGTATCGGGCGGCTGCGGAGATCGGGGAGCGCATCGGGGCCGAGGCGATCGTCACGGGCGAGTCGGTCGGGCAGGTCTCCTCGCAGACGCTCAGCAATCTCCGCGCAATCGAGAACGCCTCCTCCCTTCCGGTGCTCCGGCCCCTGTTGGGATTCCACAAGGAGGAGATCCTCGACCGGGCGCGGGAGATCGGCACCCACGACCTGTCCGCCCGGGTGCGCGAGTACTGTGACCTCGTGCCGCACCGACCGGTCACCGCGTCGTCGCCGGAGGCCGCCGAGACGCAGGAGTCGGCCGTGGGTTTCGAGGAACTGGTCGAGGCGGTCGCCGGCGCGACCGTGCACGATGTGCGGGCGCTGCGTCCGGAGTCGATGGTCGGAGCGTCCCTGTACGTGGCGGAGGTACCCGACGGAGCGATCATCCTCGATACCCGCTCCCGCGACGCGTTCGAGGCCTGGCACTGGCCGGGCGCGACGCTCCGCGATCTGCCGCAACTCGAGCGGGGCTTCGGCGAACTCGATCGCGACGCGACGTACGTGCTCTGCTGTACCGAGGGCGTGCGTACGGCCTACCTGGCCGAGGTCATGCAACGCGCGGGATACGAGGCCTACTCCTTCCTCGGCGGGGCGCCCCGCATGCGCGGCTTCGCGCGGGGCCAGACGGGAACCGACTGATCGCGGCCCGTTTTGACACTCCTGCCCATGCGGGGCGAGCTTGGGCCGCATGAGCGGGGAGAAGAGCGGCGCGACGGCGGCCCTGGAGGCCGTGCGGCAGGGGGAAGTGCCGGCCCATGTCGCCGTCATCATGGACGGAAACGGCCGCTGGGCGAGGCAGCGCGGTCTGCCGAGATGGGAGGGGCACCGCGCGGGCATGACGGCCGTGCGCGAGACGATCGAGGGGGCGGTGGAGGCCGGCGTGGCCCATCTCACGTTGTACGCCTTCTCGGATGAGAACTGGTTTCGGCCTTCCATGGAGGTGGAAGCGCTGATGACGCTCCTCCAGGAGTATGTGAGGAGCCAGCGCGAAGCTCTGGTCGGTCACGGAGTCCGGGTCACGGTGTTCGGCGACCGGCTGCGGCTTCCGGAGGAGGCCCGGCAGGCGATCTCCGAACTCGAGGCGTCGACCGAGGGCGGGACGGCGCTGGAAGTGCACCTCGCCATCAGCTACGGGTCGCGGGCGGAACTCGCGGGGGTGGCGCGCACGCTCGCACAGCGTTGCCTGAAGGGTGAGTTGGCCCCGGAGGAGATCGACCCCGAACGCTTCGCGGCCGAACTTCTGACGAGGGACTGGCCGGATCCCGACTTGTTGATCCGGACCTCGGGGGAGCAGCGCATTTCCAACTTCCTCCTCTGGCAGCTCGCGTACGCGGAACTCTTCGTGACGGACGTGCTGTGGCCCGACTTCACCCGCCGGCACTTTTTCGGCGCGCTCGTCGATTACCGGCGCCGGGAGCGGAGGTTCGGGCTGGTGAAGACGTGAGCCCGCGGGGTCCTGCATGAGCCCCAACTTCCGCAAGAGACTCGCCGTCGCCGGTGTAGGAGTCCCCCTCTGCGCGCTGGTGACCTACGCCGGCGGGGTGATCTTCGTCACCGGGCTGGGCGCGGCGGCCGCGCTCGGTTACCGGGAATTCGCGGCGATGATGCGCGGCACCGGGACGCGGGTCCTCACGCTGCCGGGAGCCGTGGCCGCGTTTCTCTTTCCGTTCGTCGTCCTTGCGGGCGGTCTCGAGGGCGGCGGATTCTATGCGGCGGGCCTGATGCTCGCGTTCCCCGCGCTCGCGCTCGCGACCGTCGACCTCTCGGAGCGGCCGATCCGGGCCGCCGCCTGCACGACGTTCGGCGTCTTCTACGTGGGGGGGCTGCTCGCGTTGGGCCTCCCCCTGCGCCAAGGCGGGCCCCTGCTTCCGGCCGGCGGCGATGCGGCCGCCGGGCGGATGGCCGGCACGCTCATCTTCTTCTTTCCGGTCGTCATCACGTGGCTGGCGGACACCGCGGCGTACCTCGGCGGGCGAGCGCTCGGGAAACGCCCGCTCGCGCCGCGCCTGAGCCCGAACAAGACGGTGGCGGGAGCCGTGTGCGCGCTGCTCGCGGGCCTCGCCGCCGCCGTCCTCTATCCGCGCTTCCTTCTGCCGGAGATCTGGACGCCGGGCCTCGTTTCGACGCTGGCCTTCGGGCTGGTCGTGGCGGGGCTGGCGATCGTCGGGGATCTCGCGGAGTCCGCCCTCAAGCGCGAGTGCGGAGTGAAAGACTCATCACAGCTGCTTCCGGGGCACGGGGGCATGCTCGACCGGCTCGACTCCGTCCTGTGGGCGGTCCCGGCCGCGTTCCTCTTCCTCTTCCTCTTCGTGTGACGGACGCTGGAGGCGGACCGGGTTTCCCGGAGGCCGGCGCTTGAAGAACGTCGCCATCTTCGGCGCCACGGGATCCGTCGGCGCGGGCACGCTCGAGGTGATCCGCCGCCACCCGTCGCGGTTTCGCGCCGCCGTCCTGACCGCGCACCGCCGCTGGGAGGCGCTGGACGCGCTCGCGCTCGACCTGGACCCCGATCTGGTCGTGCTCGGGGCCCCGCCCCCGGACGGCTTCGCGCCGAAATGGGCGGGGGAATGGCGGTTCGGCGCCGATGCGCTCGCGGAGGCGGCCGGGTCGCCCGGGAGCGATATCGTGCTCAATGCGATCGTCGGGTTCGCCGGACTCGACGCGACGCTGGCGGCGCTTGCAGCGGGGAAGCGGCTGGCCCTCGCCAACAAGGAATCGCTCGTGGCGGGAGGAGACCTCGTGATGCGGGCGCTGCGCGGCGGAGGAGGCGAACTTCTGCCGGTGGACAGCGAACATTCCGCCGTCCACCAGTGTCTGGCCGGTCGTCCGGTGTCGGAGGTCGCGCGGGTCACGCTCACGGCTTCGGGCGGCCCTTTCCGCGAGTGGCCGGCTCGGCGACTCGCCACCGTCACGCCGGCCGATGCCCTGCGTCATCCCACGTGGTCGATGGGGGCCAAGATCACGATCGACTCCGCCACGCTGGCGAACAAGGCGCTCGAGGTCATCGAGGCGCACACGTTGTTCGACCTCCCCTACGAGCGCATCGAGGTCGTCGTGCATCCCACGTCGATCGTCCACTCCCTCGTCGAATTCAGGGACGGTTCCTCGCTTGCCCAACTGGGCCGGCCCTCGATGGAGATTCCGATCCTGTGGGCGCTCGGCTACCCGGACCGGCTGGACGACGCGCGTCGGGAGACGGGCTTCGACCCCGTGCGGGACGGTCCGCTGGAGTTCGAACCGGTGCGGGAGGAGGATTTCCCCCTCTTTGGCGCGGGGGTCGCGGCGGGAAAGGCGGGAGGCGAGTTTCCGGTGGCCTTCAACGCGGCCAACGAGGTCGCGGTCGAGAGGTTCCTCTCCGGGGACGTTGGCTTCGGGGAACTCGCCGAGGTCGTGCTTCGTACACTGGAACGGTTCTCGTCGCGCGCCATCGAATCTGTGGAGGATGCGCGGCGCGTCGACACCCGGGCGCGCGCCATCGCCCGCGACCCACACGGGGAGCCCAAGTCGGGAGACGCTGAGTGATCGTAACGATTCTGGTAACCATCCTTGTCCTGGGCGTGCTCATTTTCGTGCACGAACTGGGGCATTTCGCCGCTGCGAAGAGCGTCGGGATCGACGTGCCGCGGTTTTCGATCGGCCTGGGCCCGAAGATGGTGGGGTTCCGGCGCGGTGAAACGGAGTACGTCCTCTCATGGATCCCGCTCGGCGGCTACGTCAAAATGGCGGGGATGGCGGACGAGGAAGTGACGTCGACACTCGAAGGCGGGGGCGACCCGGAGAAGGCGGCGCGCAGCGAAGCGAGGCCCGGGCCCGGAGATTTCGACGGCAAGCCGCTGTGGGCGCGCGTCTTCGCCATCTCGGCCGGCGTCATCATGAACTGGCTGTTCGCGGTCGTCGCCTTCGCGGCGGTCGCGATGGGGCGGGGCGTGCTCGAGCCGCGGATCGCCGAGGTCGCACCCGGGTCGCCCGCCGCGGAGGCGGGCCTCCGGGCCGAGGATCTGATCCGGCGGGTGGATGGCGCCGCGGTGCACGACCCCGGCCAGGTGACGATGCGGATCGAGCGCCGGGCGGGCGAGTCCATCGACATCGTCGTGGAGCGGGGAGGGGAGCAACTCACCTTCGTCGCGACGCCCGAAGCGGTCGAGCAATACTCGGATCTCACGGGAGAATCGAGGACGGTCGGTCGCGTCGGGATCACCGTCGGCGCCGAGAGCGGTCGAGCGGGCCCCGTCGCGGCGCTCGGGCGCGGGTGGTCGAACACGACCTACTGGGGCGGCGCCGTCCTTCAGTTCCTGGGGGACCTGGTCACCGGACGAAGTTCGGCGCGAGAGGTCGGCGGCCCCATTCTGATCGGGGAGATTTCCGGCCGCGCCGCGCGCGCGGGGTTCTGGGAGCTCCTGAGTTTCATGGCGATCATCAGCGTCAATCTCGCCATCTTCAATCTGCTGCCGATTCCCGTGCTCGACGGGGGGCACCTGCTCTTCCTGGGGATCGAGGCGATCCGCGGCCGGGCGCTCAGCGTCGAGGCGCGCATGCGGTTCACCACGGTGGGGATGGTCTTCGTCCTGGCGCTCATGGTGTGGGCCGTGGGAAACGATGTGCTGAGGGTGATTCTCAGATAGAGAGTCAGATTGGGAGCGAGAGTTGCTCTGCGTCGCGGCGCGCCCGCGCGAGGGCGACCACGTCGTAACGGGGGCTGGGCTCCGCCTGTGCCGCGGCGTCCAGTAATCCATCGTATCCCGCCGGCGCGAGCCCTTCCGCGACGCTCTCCAGGGCGAGTTCCCGGTCGTTGCACTCGTGACTCAGGTGGGCGAGCAGGATCCCTCCCAGCCCCGGGTGGGCGAGCTCGCGCGCCAACTCGGCCGCGTGGCGGTTGGAGAGGTGTCCCCGGCTACCCCCGATCCGCTGCTTGACTCGCCAGGGATAGGAAGCCGCCCGGAGACGGTGCTCGTCGTGGTTCGCTTCCATGATGAGAAAGGCGCACTCCCGGAGCGCCACGCGGACGGGTGTCGTCGGTCTCCCGAGATCCGTCGCAATCCCCACTCGCAGGCCCGTGGGTCGGTGCAGGACCGTGACGGCGACGGGTTTCGCGGCGTCGTGCGCGGTGGGGGCGGTCTCGATCGCGAGGTCGCCGACCTCGAGTCCGGTGAGCGGCAGATCGCCGCATCGCTCCTGCCCGCGCAGGAGAGAAGCGCAGGCGCGGCGAGTGGGCGGGTTCATCGCGAGGGGCCAGCCCCAGCGGCGCGCTCCGATGCCGATCCCCGCGGCGTGATCCCGGTGCTCGTGCGTGACGACGACGAGGTCGATGGTTTCGGGCTCGACTTCGAGTTCGGCGAGTCGGCGGGCAAGCTGAACCCCCGAGAACCCCGCATCGACGAGTACGCGGGCGCGGTCGCCCTCCACCAGAAAGGCGTTGCCGCGGCTTCCCGAGCCCAGCGACGCGACGGACAGGCTCACGAGCGGCAGGCCTCGTCCCAGACATCGCCCAGCCAGGCCCGGAACTCCGGGGTCCCCTCGAGTCCCCGGCGCTCGACGACCCGGGCGGCCGTGGAAAGGAAGTCACCGCGACGGTGCGGCTCCGTGTTCCGGCCTCCGCCCCACGAGAAGGGCTCCACCCAGCGAGGCGGCGGCTCCGCGCCGAACAGGCTCGAGCCGGCGCCGACGACGGTGCCGGTCTCGAGTCGGGTGCCGACGCCGGTCTTCACGTGATCGCCGAGCAGGCAGCCGAACTTCAGGAGTCCGGTGTCCCGCCGCGCGCCGGGCGGCCCCACGCGGATCGACCCGTAGGTGTGTTTGAGATCGCTGGTCACCGTTCCCGCGCCGAGGTTGACCCAGCAGCCGAGGTACGCGTGTCCGAGAAACCCGTCGTGCGCCTTGTTCGAATAGCCCAGCGTCGTCACGTGGTCGACCTCGCCGCGCACGCGAGAGCCGGGGCCCCCGGAAAAGCGCGAGATGTGGCCGCCGAGGAGTTGTGAGCCGGCGCCCGCGTAGAGCGGCCCGCCGAGGCGGGTGCCTGAGCGGACCTGGACGCCGGGACCGAGTTCGATCGGGCCCTCGCGCGCATCGAAGAGCACGCCGGGTTCCACGCGCGCCCCCTCGCCCAGGTGGATCGGGGCGTCGCCGAGGCGCCAGCAACCGTCCGGCGCCGCCGACGCCTCCGCGCCCGGGACGGCCGTCAGGTCGGCGGCCAGCCGGTCGGGTCCGGCGGCCACAAGGTCCCAGGGGTCACGCAGCCAAGCCCCGCGTACCTCGTGGTCCGGCAGCCCGGGCCGGGGCCGCGGAGCGGCGAACCAGTCCGCTTGCGGCGGCTCCGCGCCGGCGCCCGGGCGGACGCCCGCCAGCCGGTCGGCGACCCACAGGTTGGCGGGCGCGTCGTTCCACGCCGCTTCGAGTGACGGCACGGCCCGGGCGTTCCACACCGTACAGGGAGTCGACAGCCCGCCCGCGTCCAGGCAGCGCGGCGCTCCCGGCTCCGTGTACCGGTGCAGCCAGGGGCGCGTCACATGACCGGCCACGCGCGTTCGCGCGACCCGTTCCAGTCGCTCGCGCAACGTCCAGCGGCCGAAGACGAGTTCGCCGCACGGCCGGGTGAGCGCAAAAGGCGCCCAGCCGCCCGCCCGCTCGTCGTCGAACATGACCAGCGTCGTCAACGCGGTGGTTCGGAAGTGGAGGAATCCGTGTCGACCTGTTCCAGGCGGGCGTCGAGTCTCGCGGCCTCGTCGCGCGGCATCACGAGAAGTTCCCCGTTCGCCTCCACGATGACGAGACCCGACACCCCGATGACCGTGGCGCGGCGGGACTCCGTCCACACGACGTTGTCCGCCGCGTCGAGGAGGCGGGCCGAGCCGACCGACGCGTTCCCGGCCTCGTCCAGCTCCCGGGAGCGGAGGAGTGCGCTCCACACGCCGAGGTCGTCCCAGGCGAATCGCGCCTCCACGGTGGCCACGCGCTCGGCTCGCTCCATCACGCAGACATCGATCGCGACCGGCTCGGCACGGGCGAAGAAGCCCTCCGCATCGCCGCGTTCGAGGGCCGGCCACGCCGCCGCGAGTTCGTGCGCGCCGCGTCGGGCGGCCTCGAGCAGATCGGCCGCCCGCCACACGAAGATGCCGGAGTTCCACAGGAAGCGTCCCGACTTCAGGTATCTTCGGGCCGCGGCGGGATCCGGCTTCTCCACAAAGCGCCGCACCTCCCGGGCGCCGGACGCGGTCTCTCGCCCCGTCTCCACGTACCCGAATCCGGTCTCGGGGCGGTCCGGCCGCACGCCGACGCAGCACAGGTATCCTTCCCGCGCCGCCCGGAGGGCCGACTGCAGCGTCTCCCTGAGCGCCTCGACGGGTTCGATGCGGTGGTCCGCGTGCATCGAGATCATCAGGGCGTCCGGCTGAGCCCGCTCGATCTCCGAAGCCGCCCAGACGAGGGCCGGTCCCGTTCCGCGCGCCTTCGGTTCGACGAGCGCGTCGACGCCCGCCGCATCCAGGCTCGGACGCATGAGTTCCACCAGGCGTTCGGCCGCGACGACCCGGACGCGCGGGGCGCCGACCAGGGCGACGGCACGAGCGAGCGTATCGTCGATGAGGGGGTCGGGACCGGCGAGGGGCAGGAGCTGCTTGGGACGGGTCGGGGTCGAGGCGGGCCAGAACCGGCGGCCGATCCCGCCCGCGAGGACCGCGCAGTACGCCTCGAGGTGCACCGACAGAGCCTCCCTCCCGTCCTCCGAACCGCCCTTCGCGCGCGCGGGCTCGTTCCCGCCGCGGGCCGGCCGCGACGCGGCCAAGCTACGGACGCCGCGAGCGGCGCGCCACGTTGCCGGCCCGCCCCGTCGATCCGGCTTCCTCCGGGCGTTTTTTCTTGCCCGAGTCCTCCCCGGGCGACAGTATTCGCGCCATGCTCCCCCGACACCGAATCCGTCTGCCCGCCCGGCTCGGAGCGCTGATCCTCGCGCTCGCGATGACCGCCTGCGACGATCCGTTCGATGCCTTCCTCGGCGATGTTCCGCTCATGCCGACGGAGGTCACGCTGTATGACTACGTGACGGGTCGCCTCGAAGACCCTCCGGCTTTCGACATCGTACTCGCGGTTCCCGTTCGCATCGACCAGACGCTGAACTGGGATTTCCTCTTTCAGATCCGGGAGGGGGCGGCGGAACTCGTCCCCTTCTCGGCGGTCGCGGACAGCGTAACGGATTCGGGCCTGCAGGTAACCGGCGAACGCTTCGACGCCGTGCTCGAGGCCCCGGAGGACGGGTACACCCTGAACGCACCCCTCGCGGTCCAGCCGGGCGACGTGCTCATCGCCCGCAGTCGCGTCGACCCGAACAATTTTCTCGCCTGCAGCCGCTATGCCAAGTTGCAGGTTCTCGCCATCGATCCCGACGCGGCAACGATCACCTTCCGCCACCTGGTGAACCCGAACTGCGGAGACGTCGTCCTCGAACCGGGGACGCACGGTTCGCTGTGACGCCCTGTCCGGCCGATCCCGCCCCCCATCGACATGCTTGACCTCAGGACCCTCCGCGACGACCCCGAACTCGTCCGCGATGCCATGCGGAAACGCGGCGACGAGCACGCGGAGGGACTCGTGGAGGCGACGCTGCGGGCGGATGAGATCCGCCGAGGCCTGATCCGGGAAGTGGAAGTCCTCAAGGCCGAGCGGAACACCGCGTCGAAGGCGATCGGCGCCGCGAAGGGCAGGGGAGAGGACGCATCGTCGGAGATCGAGGCCATGCGCCGCGTCGCGGCCCGGATCAAGGCCCTCGACGCGGACCTCGCGCGCACCGAGGCGGAACTGCGCGATCACCTCCTGCAGATCCCGAACATCCCGGATCCCCGCGTCCCGCCCGGCGAGGAAGGGGAAGGGCCGACGGTCGCGGAATGGGGCGCCCCGCGGGAGGGGGAGGTGCCGCCGCACTGGATCCTCGGGGCCACGCACGGCTATACGGATCCCGGCGGCTCCGCGATGCCCGGAGGACGGACGCCGTCGCTGGATATCGAGCGCGGGGCGAAGATCGCGGGTTCCGGCTTTCCGCTTCTCGTCGGGGGCGGCGCCCGTCTCAGCCGTGCGCTCGTTCAGTTCATGCTGGACCTCCACGTCCGCGAGCACGGATACCTGGAGGTGCTGCCACCCCTCGTCGTCTCACGGGAATCGATGATGGGGACCGGGCACATCCCCAAGTTCGAGGACGACGCCTACCGGACGGACCCCGACGACCTCTTCCTGGTGCCGACGGCCGAGGTGCCGCTCACGAATCTGCACCGGGATGAGATCCTCTCCGGCGACGACCTGCCGCTCGCGTACGTCGCGCACACGCCCTGCTTCCGGCGCGAGGCCGGCGCGGCGGGCCGCGATACGCGCGGGCTCCTGCGGGTGCATCAGTTCGACAAGGTGGAGATCGTCCGCCTCTGCCGGCCCGGGGAGTCGGGGGCGCAGCTGGAGCTTCTGACCCGCCACGCGGAGCGCGTGCTCGAGCTTCTCGAAGTCCCGTACCGCCGGGTCCTGCTTCCGCTGGGAGACCTCGGATTCGCGAACGCCATCACGTACGATCTGGAGATCTGGGCTCCCGGCGTCGGGGCATGGCTCGAGGTGTCCAGCTGTTCATCGTACGGGGACTTTCAGGCGCGGCGCTCCGATATCCGCTTCCGGCCCGAGCGCGGGGGTCGCCCCGCCCATGTGCACACGCTGAACGGTTCGGCGCTGGCCCTCGCCCGGCTCATCGTGGTGTTGCTCGAGACGGGCTTCCGCGAGGGTGAGGGGATCCTGCTGCCGGCGGTGCTTCACCCCTATCTCGGGTTCGAGCGGCTCGAGCTCTGCCGGTGATCCGGCTCTGGAACCGGCGCGGCGGCGCGCTTCTGCTCGCGGTTCTGTCCACGGGCGTCCTCGTCTCGTCCGCCATCTTTTCGCGTCAGCAGGCGGAGGAACGCCGGCTCGACGCCGTGGTCCTCGGGCAGCTGATGGCGGTCAGCACGGCGGCCGCGGCGGGTAACCTCACGGTCGAGGAACAGAACGAACTCTGGAATCAGGCCTCACAGCAGGTGGGCGCCCAGGTCCGGCGGCTCCGCATCCCCATCGTGATCACCGACACGCTGGGCAACCCGAGCAGCTCCGCGCACCTGCCGGACGACTTCCCGCTCGGTCCGACCGGCGACCCGGACGACCAGGCGCTGCGCGAATTCGTGGCCGAACTCGACGCGCTGAGGCCGCCCTTCGAGGCGCCCGGCCTGCAGGTCCACTTCGGCGATCCCGAGTTCACGAGTCGCCTCCGCCTGATCCCGTGGCTGCAGGCGGCCTCGCTCCTCGTCATCCTCGGCAGCGGCGGCTGGCTCCTCTTCCTCTCCTTCCGGAGCGAGCGGGAGCGCATCTGGTCCGCCATGGCCAGGGAATCGGCGCATCAGATGGGTACGCCGCTCAGTTCGCTGGTGGGCTGGCTGGAGGTGCTCGAGACCCGGCCGCGCCCCCGGGGGTCGGAGGTGGGGCAGCCGGACCTCATCGACGAGATGGCGGCGGATGTCACGCGCCTGCAGAAAGTCTCCCGCCGCTTCGAACTCATCGGGCACAAGCCGACGCTCGAGCCCATGTCCGTGCGCGCCACGGCCCTGCAGCTGCGGCAGTACTTCGAGGCCCGCCTCCCCACGCTCTCCCGCACCGGCAAGATCGAGATCGCGGTGGAGATGGATACCGAGTCACCGGAAGTGCTGGGCAATGCGACGCTCCTGGAGTGGGCCTTCGAGAACCTGATCAAGAACGCGATCGACGCGCTGGCCCCGGACGGCGGACGGATCGTGATCTCCTATCTCGGCCCGAACGGCAAGCGTTCCGTGTTCCGGGTGCTCGACACCGGACCGGGGATTCCTCCCGCGCTCCGTGACAAGATCTTCAACATCGGCGTCACGACGAAGAAACATGGCTGGGGCGTCGGCCTGTCCCTCGCGCGGCGCATCATCGAAGACATGCACGATGGCTCCATCCGCCTCGAGGATACGGGGCGGGGCGCGAGCTTCCGGATCGAACTCCCGCGCCACCGTCCCGGGACACGGGGGACGTGAGGGGACTCCGCCTCAACCCGGAGCAGCGGGACGCGGTCGAACACGGCGAAGGGCCGCTGCTGATCCTTGCGGGCGCGGGCTCCGGCAAGACACGGGTGCTCACGGCGCGGGCCGCCCGCCTCATCGAGCAGGGGCTGGAGCCGACGCGCCTCCTCGCCGTCACCTTCACGAACAAGGCCGCCGGCGAGATGCGGGAACGGATCGAAGGGCTCATCGGCCGTTCCACGCGGGGACTGTGGATCGGCACGTTCCACTCGATCGCCGCGCGCATCCTTCGCATGGAGGCCCCGCACACCTCCCGCACGCGTGCCTTCACGATTTATGACGAGGATGACTCCATCCGCACGCTCAAGGATGTGATGGAGTCGGCGGGCTACGACCCCAGGCGCTGGGCGCCCCGGGCCCTGCGCGGCCGGATCTCCAGCGCGAAGAACGCGCTCATGGGTCCCGCCGAGTACGAGTCCGAGGCCTTCGACCTTCTCGCCGAGGTCGTGACGAAGGTCTATCCCGCGTACCAGCGCGAACTCACGCGGCGCAACGCCTACGACTTCGACGACCTCCTCTTCGAGACGGTGCGCCTGCTGGAGACGGTGGATGGCGTGAAGGATCGCCACGCCGCGCGCTTCGCCCACGTGCTCGTGGACGAATACCAGGACACGAACCACGCCCAGTACCGGATGGTGAAGGCGCTGGCTTCGAGACACGGGAACCTGTGTGTGGTGGGGGATGACGACCAGGCCGTGTACGGATGGCGCGGAGCGGACATCCGGAACATCCTCGACTTCGAGGCCGACTTCCGGGGCGCCCACGTCGTGCGGCTGGAGCGCAACTATCGCTCGACGGGGTCCATCCTCGAGGTCGCGAACGCCGTGATCTGCCGGAACCTCGCGAGGAAGCCGAAGCGGCTGCACACGGAGCGGGAGGCCGGCGATCCGATCGAGGTCGTCCGCTGCGATGACGAGCGGGCCGAGGCGGCGTGGGTGTCGTCACAGATCGAGGCCGGCCGCGGCACGCGGGGACTGAACGAGTTCGCCGTGCTGTACCGCACGAACGCCCAGTCGCGGGCCTTCGAGGAGGCGTTCCGGCGTTCCGGCATCCCGTACCGGATCGTGGGCGGCGTGCCGTTCTACGAGCGTCGCGAGGTGAAGGACGTCATTGCCTACCTGCGGCTCCTCGTGAATCCGGCGGACGACGTCGCCTTCCTGCGTGCCGTGGGGTGGCCGAGGCGCGGGGTCGGAGCGAAGAGCCTGGAGCGGTTGGGGGCACTCGCTCGCGCGGGCGACGACGCGGGCGAAGCCATCGAGCCCCTCGCCCTGGTCGCGGCGCGGGCGCGGCACGAGGACGGCCTCCCGAGGGCGGCGGCGCGCGGCCTGAGGCGGTTCGCGGACGGACTCGCCGACGTGCGGGCTTCGCTCCCGGCGTGCAGCGCCCGGGAAGCGCTCGAGGCCTGCGTGGCGACCTTCGGCCTGGCCACGGCGCTGGCGGAGGAGGAGGACGGCGCGGACCGTCTCGAGAACGTGAGCGAACTGTTCGCGGCAGCGGAGGTGTTCGAGCGCGACGATGTGGAGGACCCCGATGATGAGGCCACGGACCTCGAGTTGTTCCTGCAGTCCGTTTCGCTGCGTTCCGACCTCGATGAGGCGGACTTCGATGGTGAGGCGGTGACGATGATCACGCTGCACAACGCGAAGGGACTCGAGTTCCCGGTGGTCTTCCTGGGCGGGCTGGAGGAAGGCCTCTTTCCCCTCTCGAGGGCGATGGAGGCGCCGGGCGGGCTGGAGGAAGAACGGCGCCTGTTCTATGTGGGGGTGACGCGTGCGATGGACCGGCTGAGTCTGACGTACGCGGACCACCGCTGGCGGGCGGGGATGGCGAGCCGCTCCGCCCCGTCGAGCTTCATCGATGAACTCCCGGAGGAACACGTGCTCCCACGGCTTGCGGCCCCGCGTTGGCGTCGGCGGCACGCCCGGGACGTCCGTCGGCCCGGCGGGCGCCGGCCCGGGGGAGGGGAGGGAAGGTCCGGGACCGGGGATGCGGCCCGCTGGGCGGGCGCGGTGGAGCCCGACCGCTCCTTCACCTGGCAGAGGGGGGCGAACCGCGGATCGAGCGACACCGGCGGCGCCGGCGGCTCCGGCGGCTCCGGCGCGGCTGGACGGTCGGCGCCTCCGGGCGAACTCGAGTATGACTACGACGACTCGCAGGTGCCGCTCGCGCTGACCCCGGGCGTACGGGTCGTACATCCACGCTTCGGGGCAGGCGAGGTGCTGCAGGTGTACGGCTTCGGAAGGGAGGCCAAGGCCGACATCGCGTTCGAGACGGTCGGCCGCAAGAAAGTCGTCGTGGCGTACGCCGGATTGCGCCCGGCCTAGCGGCCCGCGGCGATCACTCTCCTCCGCGGTCCCCCAGCGCCCGAACCACCCGCTTCGCGGTCGAAACGTTGTCCTTGCCGCGCCGGAGTCCGCGCAGCAATGAGGCCGTCGTGACGAACGTCTCCTCGGCCTCCTCCTGGACGACCGCGAGCAGCGCCGCGACCTCCACCACCCGCTCCTCGACCAGATCCACCATGCGGCCGGTGGAGTCGCTCGCGCTCTTCAGCGCCTGTCCCACGCCATCCGCGTCGTCCCGGAGCCGGGCCGCGATGCGTCGAGCCTGGTCGCTCGCCTGTTCGACGTTGTGCAGCACCGGCTTGAGGCGGTCGCTCAAATCGGTGACCGTGCCCGAGATCTGCCCCAGCGGCTGCCGGGTGTCGCGTAACAGGCGGATCGCGCGCAGAAGGACGATGAGAATCGCCAGCGCGACGACGAGCCAAACCGCCATCCCGGTGACGACCGCGATCTCGTATGTGGTCACTGCTGCTCCCTCGGAGGACGATCGGAAGGATTACGGGAGGAGAGTATAGGTCTGGTTCCCATGTGGCTCAACCAGCGCTCAACCTGCGCTCAGCCTGCGCTCAGCCTGCGCTCCACGGGGGCTCAACCGTCCTTGCCGCGACGTTTGCCCCCCTTCGTCCGCCGGCTAGTTTGGCGCGCGGCGCCGGCGAGGCCGGATGCGGGAACGGGTGGGAGGAGGCGCGATGTACTATCGGATCGAGGGTGGAAACGAGCTGAGTGGCGTGTTCACGCCGGTCGGCAACAAGAACGCCGCCCTCCCGATTCTGGCCGCCACGCTCCTCACGCACGAGCCGGTGCGAATCGAGAACGTCCCGCGCATCACCGATGTGGAGACGCTGCTCGACCTCCTCCGCAGTCTCGGCGTCGAGGGTGGCTGGACGGCGCCGGGCGTGCTCGAACTCGACGCCGCCGGCGTGAACCCGCGGGCGATCCCCGACGCGGATCTGGCCGGCCGCATCCGCGGATCGGTGCTGCTCGCCGGTCCCTTGCTCGCCCGGATCGGGTCGTGCCAGCTCCCGCACCCCGGCGGTGACTTCATCGGGCGCCGCCGGCTGGACACCCACATGCTCGCGTTGCGCGCGCTGGGCGCGACCGTCGATGTCGGAGACCGCTACGTCCTGCGCGCTCCCGGTCTCCGCGGCGCTTCCATTTTTCTCGATGAGCCCTCGGTGACCGGGACGGAGAACGCCGTGCTCGCGGCGTCGACGGCGAGGGGCACGACGGAACTGCGCAACGCCGCCACGGAACCCCACGTGCAGGATCTGTGCCGCTTTCTCGTCACGCTCGGCGCCCGCATCGACGGCATCGGCACCTCGCGGCTCGTCATCGAAGGGGTGGAGACGCTCGGAGGCGGGACGTTCCGGATCGGGTCGGATCACATTGAGATCGGCAGCGTGATCGGCCTTGCGGCGGCGACGGGGTCGACGCTCGGGGTCGCCGAAGTGGATCCGGCCCACTTCGACCCCCTGCGCGTCGGATTCCGACGCCTCGGCCTTGAATTCGCGTGGCGCGACGACCTGCTCGTCGTGCGCGGCGGGGGAGAACTCGAGATCCAGCCCGACCTCGGCGGCCAGATTCCCAAGATCGATGACGGACCCTGGCCCGCCTTTCCCGCGGATCTGATCAGCATCGCGCTGGTGGCCGCGAGCCAGTGCCGCGGCACCGTCCTCATCCACGAGAAGATGTTCGAGTCGCGGATGTTCTTCGTCGACAAGGTGATCGCCATGGGCGCCCGCATCGTCCTCTGCGATCCGCACCGGGCCGTCGTCGTGGGACCTTCGCCGCTGCGCGGGGCGACCCTCGAGAGTCCCGATATCCGGGCCGGCATGGCGCTCCTTATCGCGGCGCTTGCGGCGGAAGGGATGAGTCGCGTGCACAACATCGGGCAGATCGAGCGCGGCTACGAGCGCATCGACGAACGCCTCGCGTCGCTGGGTGCCCGCATCGAACGCGTGGGGCCGGAAGGCGCATGACCGAGGTCGCGGAGACCCGGAAGGATGGCTTGCTGCGGTTGTCGCAGTGGGAATCGCTCGATCCGACCCTCGTGTGCGGGATCACGACGACTGAGCGCGGAGACCTCGCGGCCGCGGAGGCCTCCCCGGAGCGCGTGGCCGCGGTCTACACCGATCTGGCCCGGGAGCTGGGCTTCCGCCACGTCTCGGTGCCGACCCAGGTCCACGGCACGGACCTCCGGGAGATCCCGGCCGCGCCCGCCCCCGATCCGGTGGGTTGCACCGTCCACCGGGCAGGTCGCGTGGACGGCCAGCTCGCCGACGGGCCCGGGTGGCTTCTGGTCGCGACGGCGGCCGATTGCGTGCCCGTGTACCTGTGGTCCCGCGAACTCGGGCGCGTCGGACTGGTCCACGCGGGATGGCGCGGCGCGGCGGCGGGCATCCTTCCGCGCGCGATCTCCCGGCTTGCCTGCGGCGTCGACGGCGGATCCCCGGCAGCCGTCGGTGATCTCCGCGTCCATCTGGGGCCCGCGATCTGTGGACGCTGCTACGAGGTCGACACGCCCGTGCTTTCCGCTTTCGGCCTTGGCGGCACGCGCGCACGGCTCGACCTGCGGGGGATCCTCGCGGCTCAGGCCGCGACGGCCGGCGTCGGACCCGGGGCCCTTTCCCGTTCCCGCTTCTGCACATCGTGCGTCCCTGGCGATTTTCATTCACACCGCGCAAGCGGCGGCACGGCGGGACGGATGGCCGCCTTCCTGGGGCTGCGGCGAGACTGAACCGGAAACGCCGGCGAGCGGTACGGGCTGTTGCAGCGCGTCGAACCCCGCCGTATGTTCCGATTCGCATGACCACATACGTCCGCGCGGGCCGGCGGGCGATGGCGTTACTCGAAGTGGGGAAGCTGTACGGGCCCCACTTTTTTTTGCAGTAGAGCGAACCGGATTCGCCGAAAGGATCGGTGATGCTGGACTCGGCGGACATCGAACGCGCGGTCGAAGCCCTCGGCTTCGAGGTCGTGCAGATGGAGCGGGGCGGAGGCCGTCGCCGGCCGCTGCTCCGGCTCCGGATCGATCGATCGGGTCCGTCGTCCGCGCGGTCGGGCGTCACCGTTGACGACTGCGTCGCGGTGACGAAGGAACTGCGTGGCGCGCTTGAAGATGGAGCAGCCGAAGACTGGGTGCTCGAAGTGTCTTCGCCGGGAGTGGACCGGCCGCTGTTCAAGGCCGCGGACTACGACCGCTTCGCCGGGTCGCGAGTCCGCGTGCGGGGCTACGGTCCGCTGGCCGATCGCGGCCGAAAACTGGAAGGGACGTTGCTCGGGACGGTGGACGGACTTCCCGGGACGTTTGCGCTGGAGATCGAAGGGGATCGTGTGGAGATCCCGTTGGAGCTCGTGGCCTCCGCCCGCCTGGTCTACGACTGGGACGCGGCTGGAGGGGTGCGTGGGAGATAGAGAGACGCAATGAGCGATCAGATCCCGATCGTCGAAGCTTTCCGCATGATGGCGGCGAACAAGTCGCTGACGGAGCTGGAGCTGCATGATCTCATCCGCGAAGGGATCCATGCGGCGCTCGCCCGTCGTTTCGGCGGTCCGGTCGAGGCGGAAATCGACGTCACCGATGGAGGCGACATTTCGATCCTCGTCCTCAAGGAAGTCGTTGAAGAGGTCGAGGATCCGGCCCGGGAAGTGACGCTCGAGCAGGCTCGCTGGGATGATCCCGATTTTCAGGTCGGCGACCTGATGGAAATCCCCGTCGACTTCAGGGATTTCGGGCGCAGCGCCGTGATGGCCGCCAAGCAGAGGATCATCCAGCGCATCCGCGAGGGGGAACGCGATCGGATCCGCATGGAATTCAACGACCGGGTAGGAGATCTCGTTTCCGGCGAAGTACAGGCGAGCGAGCGCGGCAAACTCGTCGTGATGCTGAACCGGTCTCGCGAAGCCGAAGCGATCATCCCGTGGCGGGAGCAGAATCCGCGGGAACGCTTCCGCCAGGGCGAGCCGATCCGCGCCGTGCTGAAGCTGCTGGAGGAGACGCCGCGCGGTCCGCGACTCATCCTGTCGCGGGCGGATCCGCAGTTCGTCGCTTCGTTGTTCGCGCTCGAGGTGCCGGAGATCTACCAGAATATCGTTGACATCAAGGAGATTGTCCGCGAAGCGGGCGGACGCACCAAGGTGGCCGTCGCGTCCCGGGATGAATCGGTCGACCCGGTCGGAGCCTGCGTCGGTCTCAAGGGATCGCGCGTCCAGGCGGTCGTGTCGGAGTTGAGCGGGGAACGCATCGACATCGTCCCGTGGCACCCCGACCCGGAGATCTTCGCCCGTCGAGCGCTGGCTCCGGCCCGGGTCGCCAAGGTGATCTCCGATCAGGAGCGGCACGTCATTACGGCGATCGTGGACGAGGACCAGCTGTCGTTGGCGATCGGGCGAAACGGCCAGAACGTGCGATTGGCGTCACAGCTCATCGGATGGCAGATCGACCTGTACTCCAGCCGTGACTGGATGGAGCGCGGCGGGGAGTCCGGCCTGTTCGGAAGCGATGATGAGTACGAGATGTCCGACTTCCCGCTCTCCGAGCTCGAGGGGATCGCTCCGGCGACGCTTGCGGCGCTCGAGGCGGCCGGGATCAGCAGCTTCTACGGACTCCTCGACATGGATCGGAGCGATTTCCTCCAGGTCCCGGGGATCGGGCCGGATGAGGCCGATACGCTGGAAGCGCTGATCGACGAACTGACCGTCGTGGACGAGGCGCAGGCCGAGGTCGCCGCGGCTGCGAAGGTGGCTGCCGAGGCGTCCGCGGAGGAGGCGGCTGCGGCGGCGGCTCCGGAGGTGGCTGCGGAGGCGGTTCCCGAGGTGCCCGCGGAGGCGGCGCCTGCGGAGGTGGCGTCTGCGGACGCGGCCGACGCGATGAGCACGGCGACCTCGGGCGAGGGGATCTCCTGAAGCGCGGCGGAGGTCGGGCGCGGCCCGGGGCTACGCTGAGCTTGCTCGGGATCGCGACGCGCGCGGGCCGGGTCGCTCTCGGCACCCGGGCCGTGGACATCGCGGCACGCAGGGGACGGCTCGCCCTGCTCGTGGTCGCGGGCGACGCATCGCGGCATGCGCTGGGCCGCCTGACGCCACAGGCGCGGGGGGCGTTGCGTGTGACGGTGGCGAGTCGAAGAGCGCTCGGACGGGCGCTCGGACGGAACGATGTGGCCGTGGTCGGCGTCACGGATTCAGCGCTGGCGCAGCGGATTCTCGAAGGGGAGCGCGCGCCCTCGGGGCGTGATGACAGCTCCGGGTCGCGAGATCCGGAAGGGCAGGTGCCTGGACAATGAAGCGTGTCTTCGAGGTCGCGGAGGAACTGAGACTCGACACGAGTCACCTCATCCAGCTGCTGCGGGAGATGGATGTGCCTGTGCGCAGCCACATGTCGAGCGTGGACCCGGCGAGCGTGGCGCGTCTGCACGCGCGGCTCGAACGCGAACGGCGGGGTGAAGCGGTCACGGGTACCGCCGCCCCCGTGCGGCGACGCCGCCGTCGGCGGAGGGCCGCTCCCGCGGCGCTCGCGACCGCGACGCCGGACGTCGAGGTCGACGAAGGCGCCGGGCCGTTTCCGGAGGCGGCGGAGGACGTTGCGGCGCCCACCGAGGTGCCCGAGGTCGAGTCTCCTGTCGAGCCTCCGGTCGAGGCCGAGATCGAGGTCGACACCGAGGTCGAGCCCGAGCCCGCCGTCGAGACCGAGGCCCCGCAGGCGGAGGCCGAAGTCGAACCCGAAGCCGAAGTTGCTCCGGAGCCCGCCGATGCGCCCGAGGCTCCCGCCCCGAAGGCGGCCGAGCCGGTGGAGCCGGAAGCGGGTATCGAGGCCGCGGAGGCGGAGCCGGAAGTCGCCGAGCCCGAAGCGGAAGCGACGGAAGCGGAAGCGACGGAAGCGGAAGCGGCGGAAGGGGAGGCGGAGGCGCCGTCCGCTCCGTCTCGCCCCGCGCGTCGGCCGAAGCCGGTCCGCCGGGACATGCCGTCGCCCGCCTCGGCGGCCGCGGGCCCCACGGCCTCTGCGGGCCCGGGCGGCAAGGTGCGAATCTCGGCCCAGGGATACACCGTTGATGGTCGCAAGAAGTCCCGTGGCGGAGACGGAAAGAAGCGGAGACGCGTGGACCGAAACGCCGTCCAGCAGAATTTCCGCAAGACGCTGGCCGCGATGGGGCAATCCTCGCCGCGAAAACGGCGTCGCGAGACGCAGCAGCAGCAGCGCGAGGCGGAGCGCGAGCAGCGCGAACTCGAACAGCGCACGGAGAAGGCGACGGTTCGAGTCAACGAGTTCCTCACCGTGTCGGAACTCGCCGACCTGATCGAGGTCCCGCCGCAGGCCATCATCACATCGGCGTTCAAGAACCTCGGCCTCATGGTGACGATCAACCAGCGGCTCGACTTCGGTCAGATCGAACTCATCTGCGAAGAGGCCGGCTTCACGGCGATCCGGGAGGAGGGGTTCGAGGCGGACCTCGCGAGCGACGACGAAGATCTGCCGGAGGACGAGAGCCAGTTGGTGCCGCGGCCGCCCATCGTGACCGTGATGGGCCACGTCGACCATGGAAAAACGTCGCTGCTCGACCGTATCCGGAGCACGAACGTGATCGCGGGAGAGGCGGGAGGCATCACGCAGCACATCGGCGCCTATCACGTGCTCCTCTCGGAGGGCCGGACGATCACCTTCCTCGACACGCCCGGCCACGAGGCGTTCACGGCCATGCGGGCGCGCGGCGCGGAAGTCACGGACATCGTGATCCTCGTCGTGGCCGCCGACGACTCCGTGATGCCCCAGACGATCGAAGCGATCAGCCACGCCCGGAACGCGTCGGTGCCGATCGTCGTCGCCGTGAACAAGGTCGACCTCCCGTCGGCGGATGTGGATCGGGTGAAGAGGGAACTCCTCGCACGCGAGGTGGTCCTCGAGGACTTCGGTGGCGAGATCCTCGGCGCGGACGTCTCGGCGAAGACGGGTGAGGGGCTGGACGACCTTCTCGAGAAGGTCCTTCTGCAGGCGGAGATTCTCGAGTTGAAGGCGAACCCGGACCGGGAAGCCCGCGGGACGGTCGTCGAGGCGCAACTGGATCGCGGCATGGGTCCGGTGGCGACCGTGCTCGTGGAACGCGGGACGCTGGAGGTCGGCGCCGATTTCGTCTGCGGGCTCTACGGCGGGCGGGTCCGCGCGCTCCTGGATGAGCGGGGCCGAAAAGTCACGAGCGCCGGTCCGGGCATCCCCGTGCGGGTCCTCGGAATGGAGGGCGTACCGCAGGCGGGCGACTCCCTCGTCGCCCTCTCTGCGGCACGCGTCCGCGAGATCGTCTCGCGGCGGCAGCAACTGGAGCGCGAGAAGGACATCCGCCGCAGGGCGACCGGAACGCGGCTCGAGGATGTCTTCGCCGCGGTCAAGGCGGGTGAGGGCGCGCGCCTGAACGTCGTCATCAAGGGCGATACGGACGGGTCGGTCCAGGCGCTCTCCGACAGTCTCGAGCGGCTGTCGACCGACGAGGTCTCCGTCGAGGTCATCCACCGGGCCGTGGGTGGCATCAACGAGTCCGACATTCTCCTGGCCTCGACTTCGCGGGCGATCATTGTCGGCTTCCACGTTCGACCGGATGCGGGGGCGGCGGCCGCCGCGGAACGGGAATCGATCGAGATCCGGATCTATAACGTGATCTACGAAGCGGTCGAGGAGATTCGTCTGGCGCTCGAAGGTCTGCTCGCGCCCGAGCAGCGTGAGATCACGGTCGGCATGGCCGAAATCCGCGAGCTCTTCCGCGTCCCGAAGGCGGGGACGATCGCGGGCTGCTACGTCCAGACCGGCACCATGCGGCGCAACCTCCCGATCCGCCTCCTGCGCGACCAGATCCAGATCTATCAGGGCCGGATCGACAGCCTGCGCCGGTTCAAGGAGGATGTGCGCGAGGTGAGAGACGGGTACGAGTGCGGCATCTCCATCGAGAACTACAACGACATCAAGGTCGGCGACGTGATCGAGTGCTACGAGGTGGTGGAAGTCGCGCGCACCCTCTCCGGAGCACCGGCAGGCTGACCCTCGGCGGGCATCATGGCCGTCATCGGGGTAGGACGCTGGGTGTTTCACCTCCCGGGCTGCCGGTCGCTCAAGGCGAAGCGTTCGGTGATCCGCGGCCTGCGGGAGCGCACGATCATGAAGTTCCGGGTTTCCGCCGCCGAGACCGGTCTCCGCGACCGGGCCTCGATGGCCGAGATCACGGCCTGCGTCGTATCGGGCGAACGCCGGCACGCCGAGTCCGTGCTCGGACGCGTGGACCTCTTCCTGAGATCCGACCCGAGGGCGCACGTCGTCGAGTCGGAGACCGAGTTCCTGTGAAGGCCGGCTGCCCGGCGCGGGGGAGCGCGTGAGCCATCGTCACCGGAGCGAACGCCTGGGCGAGCTGTTCCGGCGCGAGCTTACGCGCCTCCTTCTCGGATCGCTCAAGGACCCGCGTCTCGACGGCGTGACCGTGACCGAAGTGCGGGCGACGAGGGACCTCTCCTTCGCCACCGTGTACATTCGCTCCGACGAGGACGTGTCGGAGGGAATCGAGGGTCTGGAGCACGCAGCGGGATTCATACGACGGGAACTCGGCCGGTCGCTCCGGCTGCGGAAGATCCCGGAATTCCGCTTCGTGGCCGACGAAACGCCCGAGCACGCGAGCCGGATCGAGGAACTGTTGCGCCGGACCCGCGAGGACGACGGGCCACGTGACGACTGAGGCCGGACTCCTCCTGGTCGACAAGCCGGCCGGAGCGACGTCGCACGACGTCGTCCTCCGGATCCGCCGGAAGCTGGGCGTACGCCGGATCGGCCACACCGGGACGCTCGACCCCTTCGCGACGGGGCTCCTGCTGTCGCTCGTGGGGTCGTTCACCCGGCTCGCCGACCTCTACCACGGACTGCCGAAGTCCTACGATGCGACGATGGCGTTGGGACGGGAGACGGACACGGACGATCTCACCGGGAAGACCGTCTCGGAAGATGCCGCGTGGCGGGAGCTGGGCGCGGAGGCGATCCAGGTTGCCTTCGCGGCGCGGGAGGGCGTCGGACGACAGGTGCCTTCCGCCTACTCGGCGCGCCACGCGGGCGGGGAGCGCGCCTACGCGCTGGCCCGCCGCGGGGAGCGTCCCGAACTCGAGGCGCGCGAGGTGACCATCCACGAGATCGCGGTCACGGACATCGATCTCCCGCGAGTCCGGTTCCGCGCGAGCGTCTCCACCGGCACGTACGTGCGGGCGCTGGCCCGCGATCTAGGGCGGGATCTCGGACCGGGGGCGCACCTCACCGCGCTGCGCCGCACGGCGATCGGCCCCTTCGGCGTGGGCGAGGCGATATCTCCCGACGCGGCGGCGGAAGCCGTGGTCGCGGCGTCCCCCGCGTGGCGCCCCGGGGCCGCGGCGCTGCCATGGGTGCGGCGGCGCGAACTGAACGACCGCGAACGGGATGAGATCCGGCACGGAAGATCGGTCGAGCGCGGAGACGTGCGGTCTCCCCCGAAGCGCGCACGCGGTTCCGGGGGATCCCCGGGGGAACCGGTCGCCCTGTGCGCCCCCGATGGCCTCGTCGCCATTGCCGAGGAGCGCGACGGCCGCCTCCATCCGAAGAAGGTGTTCGTCGCGTGAGCGGCCTCCCCCCGCACGTTCGGGGCACCGTCGTCACCGTGGGGACCTTCGACGGCGTCCACCTCGGACACCGGGAGATCCTGCGCGATGTTCGGCGCCGCGCGCGTGCGCGGAACGGCCATGCGGTGCTCCTCACCTTCGACCCGCATCCCCTGAGCGTCGTGCGTCCGGAAGTCGCCCCACCGCTTCTCACGCTGCCGAACGAGAAGAAGGAGATCCTCGCCCAGGCAGGCCTGGACTACGTTGCGTTCGTCTCCTTCACGCTCGAATTCTCCCGTTACTCTCCCCGGAAGTTCGTGGAGGACATCATCGTCCCGCGCTTCCGCCCGGCGGAGGTCGTGATCGGGTATGACCACGGGTTCGGGCGCGGACGTGCCGGCGACGTCACCGTGCTCGAACGGCTGGGCGGAATCCACGGGTTCGAAGTCTCCGTCGTGGGAGGCGTCGAAACGGACGGATCGCCCGTCTCATCCACCCGGGTTCGGCAGGCCGTGTCGGCGGGCGACATGGAAGGGGCGGCCGCGGACCTCGGTCGTCCGTATTCATTCCGCGGGACCGTGATCCGAGGACTGGGCCGGGGAAGGACGCTCGGTTTTCCGACCGCCAACCTCACGCCTCCCCCTCCCGACAAGCTCCTGCCGGCGGAAGGCATCTACGTCGTGCGCGCCACGCTCGGTTCCGAACGAATCGATGGACTGCTGCACCTCGGCGCCCGGCCGACGTTCGCGGGCTCTCCGCCGGCCATCGAACTCTTCCTCATCGATTTCGAGCGCGACATCTACGGAGAGCGCGTGATTCTCGACGTCCTCCACCGGCTGCGCGAGGTGCGGGCGTTCGAGTCGGGAGAAGATCTCGCCGCGCAGATGCGCCGGGACCTCGCGGACGGCCGCGCATACTTGAGGAAGATGGATAGATGACCGGCAAGCTTCCGGTGCATGTGAAGCATCCGTGGCTCATCGCCGCGGTCGTGTGCGCGGCGGTCCCGCGACCGTCCGCCGCCCAGTCGCTCCTGCCGATCGCGGACGAAGCGGGGGAATGCGCGGTCCGGCTCCGCGAAGTCGTTCGGCTCGGCGGCATCGGAGATCCGGGGACGATCGGGAGCCGTCCGGAGATCACGCGAACCACGGAGGGCGAATACATCGTGGCGAGCGTGGAGAACCGGGGGGAACTGCTGGTCTTCGACGCGGAGGGCGTATTCCGGGACCGGTTCGGTCGGGGGGGCGATGGTCCGGGCGAGTTCCGCGTGCCCGGCCGGATCCGCGCGGGACCGGACGGAAGTCTCCGGATCCTGGACCTCGGCAATCGCAGGATCACGCGCCTGTCCGCGGATCGCCGGCCGCTCGAAACCGTGAATGTCCGCAGCCTTCACGGGCTCGACTTCACTGCCATCGCCCTCGGTGAACGGTATGCCGTGTCCGGTTTCGGTCAGGTCGATGACGTACTCAGCGCGACGACCGAGATCGTCGACGGCGGCGGACAACGGTCCGCCGGCCTCGGCGCCACCCCCGTGGAGTCCTGGATGGTGAATTTCTTCCGCGCGCCCGTCGCGGTGGACGGGCGGGGCAGGGTGTGGACCACCCGCGCCGGAGGCTACGGGTTCGACGCGTGGGATCCGTCAGACGGGAGCGAGCCGGTCACGCGCCTGGTCGGGGACCCGGAGTGGTTCGACCCCGGACCGCCCCGGCCCGGAGCGCCCGTCACGGCTCCGGTCCCGTCCGTCGTCATCGGTCTCCGCGTCGAGCGGGGCTTGTTGTGGACCGCCACCTGGGTCGCCGATGAGAACTGGACGCCGAACCCCGGCGCCGCGCTGTCGCCGCTCGACCTCGACCGCCTCATCGACACGATCCTGGATGTGATCGATCCGGCAGGCGGAGCGCTCATCGCGCGCACCCGGCGGGACGAGGCGCTGCGGGGGACCGGGGATGACGCCCTCCTGTTCGGCGTTCGGGAAGAAGGCGGGATCGCGCGCGCCGTGATCTTCGAACCCGCGCTCGCCGGTCCCGACTGCCCGCCGACGAACCCGTCCGGCCGGTGAGCGCGCGAGCGCCCCGGCCCCGGCCCGCGAGGTCCACCTTTACAGCGGCGAGTGTCAATTCTATCTTTAGAGATTGTATGTGAAACGGCCCGGCGGATTCGTGCCGTTCTTCCCGCCGGATCCAGGGATACCAGAGAGACGTGGAAAAGACGACAAAGCAGGGAATCATAGAAAAGTTCTCGCGGCGCGAGAACGACCAGGGGTCGGCTCCGGTGCAGATCGCGCTGCTCACGGCCCGCATCGAAGAGTTGACCGGGCACTTCCGGGACCATCCGAAGGATCATCACAGCCGACGCGGACTGCTGAAGATGGTCGGCCGTCGCCGTCGACTGTTGAACTACCTTCGCCGGACGGATCTCGACCGCTACCGAACGGTCATTGAGGAGCTCGGGCTACGCCATTGAGGCGCCGCCCCGCTGCCCAGCCTCCGCTGGCCCGCATCGTCGGGCCTCCCGCTTTCCTTCCCTTGTACCGTCCCGGATCCCGCCAGCCGGGGCCCTGAATCGAAGAAGCCGATGCAAGACCGAGAAGGCACACCATGAGCGTCCGGCCTGGCGAAAGGCCGGCGCGGCGCGCGGAATCCCGCGGCGCCACACTCGAAAGAAGAAGAGAAAAAAAGAATGACACACCGAATCGAAACTGAATTCCACGGACGGCCGCTGATCCTGGAGACGGGCAGAATGGCCCGGCAGGCCGATGGCGCCGTCTATGTGCAGTACGGGGAGACCGCGGTGCTGGTCACCGCCACGGCGGACCGCAAGCCCACGCACCTCCCCTTCTTCCCTCTCACGGTCGAGTACCGCGAGAAGACCTACGCCGCCGGCAAGTTCCCCGGCGGGTTCATCAAGCGGGAAACCCGACCCGGCGACAAGGAGACGATCTCGGCACGGCAGATCGACCGGCCGCTGAGGCCGCTGTTCCCCGAGGACTACCGCAACGACACGCAGGTCGTCTGCTTCATCATCTCCGCGGACCAGGATAACGACGCGGACGTCATCGGCATGCTGGGCGCCTCGACCGCGCTCCTCCTGTCCCCGATCCCGTGGGGCGGGCCCATTGCCGGCGTCCGCGTCGCGCGCCGCGACGGCGAATGGCTCGTCAACCCGACCTTCGATGACCTCGAGATGTGCGACCTGGAGATCGTGGTCGCCGGATCCGAGGACTCGATCGTGATGGTCGAGGGCGCCTGCCTCGAAACCACCGAGGACGAGTTCCTCGAGGCGATGCAGGTGGGACAGAAGGCGATCGTCGAGTTGATCGGGCTCCAGCGCGAGCTGGTCCGGATGGCCGGAAGCCCGGACACGTTCGAGTACGAGCCCGTCGGACCCGATCCGGAAGTCGTGAGCAAGGTCGAGGACCAGGCGGCCGGACAGGTCGGAGATGCGCTGAGGATCGCCGACAAGGAGGAGCGCGGGCGCGTCCTGTCGGCCCTGCGCAAGGCCCTTACGGAGCGGCTCGAGGCGGACCACCCGGACTGCTCCGGCGATGTCGGCGCAGCCCTGCGCAAACTGGAGAAGGGGATCATGCGCCGCCGCATTCTCGAAGACGGCGAGCGGATCGACGGCCGCGGCATGAACGACGTCCGTGAAATCACCTGCGACGTCGGGCTCCTGCCGCGAACGCACGGTTCGGCGCTCTTCACGCGAGGCCAGACGCAGGCGCTCGCGGTGACGACGCTCGGAACGGTGCGGGACGAGCAACGGATCGATTCCGTCGATGTACGTGAAGAAACCTCGAAGTCCTTCATGCTCCACTACAATTTCCCCGGCTTTGCCACGGGCGAAGTGCGGATGTTCCGGGGCACCAGCCGCCGTGAAACGGGCCACGGCATGCTCGCCGAGCGCGCGCTCCAGCCCCTGCTCCCGGCGTACGAGGACTTCCCTTACACGATCAGGGTCGTCTCCGATATCCTGGAGTCGAACGGGTCGAGTTCGATGGCTTCCGTCTGCGGCGGATCGCTCTCCCTCATGGATGCCGGCGTTCCCATGCGCGCTCCGTGCGCGGGGATCGCGATGGGGCTCGTCAAGGAGGGCGACAAGGTCGAGGTCCTGACCGACATCCTCGGCGTGGAGGACGCCCTCGGCGACATGGACTTCAAGATCGCCGGCACCGCGCGCGGGATCACGGCGGTCCAGATGGACATCAAGGCCGACGGGCTCTCCGTAGACACGCTGCGGGAGGCTCTGGCCCGGGCGCGCGACGCCCGGCTGCGGATCCTCGAAGCGATGAACGAGAAGCTCGAGGTGGCCCGCGAGGAGATGTCGCCGCACGCGCCGCGGATCGTCACGCTGCAGATCAACCCCCAGAAGATCGGCGAGGTCATCGGGCCGAAGGGGAAGACGATCCGGATGATCCAGGAGGAGACGGGCACCGAGGTCAACATCGACGACTCGGGCACCGTTACCATCGCGGCGCCCTCGGGCGAAGGCGCGCAGCATGCGCGCGAGATGGTGGAAGGCATCGTCCAGGAGCCGGAGGTCGGGCGGATCTACCGCGGTGTCGTAAAGAACACGACGGACTTCGGCGCCTTCGTCGAGATCATCCCCGGGGTCGAGGGCCTGTGCCACATCTCGGAACTCGAGGAAGGGCGCACTTCGAAGACGGAGGACGTGGTGAGCCCGGGCGACGAGGTGAAGGTGAAGCTCCTCGCCGTGGATGACCGCGGGCGTCTCAAGCTGTCGCGGCGCGCCGCCCTCACGCCCGTCGAGAACGCCTGATCACGTCGCGTCCCGGCCCGCCTGCGCGCGGGCCGGCTCGGGACCTGCGGCCGCTCACCGGAACGGGAGGCCGGCTCGACCGGGAGGTGTACCGGACCTGTCTCCCGGATGGCCCCACCGTGCTCAGCGAGCGCATGGATTCCGTGCGCTCCGTCGCCATCGGCCTCTGGGTGCGGCAGGGCCGTGTCCACGAGGATGCCGAACACGGCGGGGCGTCCCATCTGCTGGAGCACATGGTCTTCAAGGGGACGCGCCGGCGCTCCGCGCGCGATCTCGCCTGGGAGCTGGAACGGCTCGGTGGGGCGCTGGACGCGTATACGACCCACGAGTTCACCGCATTTCAGGCGCGCGTGCCGGCGGCGGCTCTCGGTATCGCGCTCGATGTGCTGTGCGACCTCGCCTTTTTTCCGCGGCTCTCCGGAGACGACCTGGACGTGGAACGCGAGGTCGTGCTGGAGGAGATCGCTTCCGCGGCGGAAGTGCCGGAGGACATCGTCTTCGAGGAGCATGCGCGGGCGCTCTACGGCGGACACCCGTATGGCGAGCCGATCCTCGGCACCCGCGAGTCGGTGAGAGGGCTTTCCGTGTCCGCGCTGGCGGCACTGCACGAACGCGCGTACCGGCCGGGGAACGTCGTCGTGGCGGCGGCCGGAGCGGTGCAGCACGGGGACCTCGTGGACGGTCTGGCGCGCTGGCTCCCGGACCGGGCCCCCGCTCCCGCGGCTGCCGACCCTCCGCCGCCGGCCGGAGAATCGGGCTTCCGGCGCATGCGGCGCGAGGGCGGCCGGCAGACGCACATCGTGACGGGGGGGCTCTCCGTTCCGTACCGGGACCCCCTTCGCTACGCCGTCCATGTCACCGCGACCGCCCTCGGAGGCGGAATGAGTTCACGGCTCTTCCAGAGGATCCGCGAAACGCGGGGTCTCGCCTACGCCGTGTACAGCTTCCACGGGTTCTATGCGCAGGCCGGTCACGTCGGCGCTTACGTCGGAACCCGGCCCGAAACCGCGGGGGATGCGCGCGAGGCGCTGCAGGAGGAACTGGCCCTCCTGGCACGGGACGGATTGACGCGTCAGGAGCTGGACGACACTCGCAGCCAGTTGAAGGGCCAGTTCCTGATCTCGCTCGAATCGCCCGCCAGCCGAATGAACCGACTTGCGGGTGTCGCCCTGTACGGCCACGAGTATCGCACCCTGGACGAGGTGGCGGGGAGAATCGACGCGGTCGACCGCGCACAATGTCTCGAGGCCGCCGCATACTTTTCACCCGAACGGCTCGCGACGCTCGAGTTGGTGCCCGGCCCCGCCCGGGGACGATCCGCAACAGACGCGACCTGAGCATCCCCTGGAAAGGGAACGAAGATGATCGTTGGCGTACCGAAGGAGATAAAGCCCGACGAAAACCGCGTGGCCCTCGTGCCGGCCGGCGCGACCGCGCTCGTCGCGGCGGGACACGAGGTGTGCGTCGAACGCGACGCGGGGCTGCGCAGCGGCTTTCCGGACGAGATGTACGTGGCCGCGGGCGCGCAGGTGCTGGAGACGGCGGACGAGGTATGGGATCGGGCCGAACTCGTCGTGAAGGTCAAGGAACCCATCGAAGCCGAATATGATCGGATGCGGGTCGACCAGGTCGTCTTCACATACTTCCACTTCGCGGCCGACGAACGCCTGACGCGCCGGACGCTCGAAAGCGGCTGCGTCGCGATCGCCTATGAGACGGTCCAGCTTCCGACCGGCGAGCTCCCGCTCCTCACACCGATGTCCGAAGTCGCGGGGCGGATGGCGATCCAGCAGGCAGCCAGGAACCTGGAGCGGATCACCGGCGGGTATGGGATCCTGCTCGGCGGCGTGCCCGGGGTTCTTCCAGCCGAAGTCGTCATCCTCGGGGGAGGGGTCGTGGGCGCGAACGCGGCGACGATCGCGGCGGGCTTCGGCGCCCACGTGACGGTCCTCGACGTCGATCTGCCGCGCCTTCGGTACCTGGCGGAGGTCATGCCGGCCAACGTGGATACGCTCTACTCGAACCGTCACTCGATCCTGGAGCAGATCGCACGCGCGGACGTCGTGATCGGCGCTGTGCTCGTACCCGGCGGGAAGGCGCCGAAACTCGTGCGGCGCGACGACCTGCGGCGGATGAAGGACGGCTCCGTGATCGTCGATGTGGCCGTGGATCAGGGCGGCTGCGTCGAGTCCGCGCGCCCGACCACGCACAACGACCCCACGTACACCGTCCACGGCGTGATCCATTACTGCGTGGCGAACATGCCGGGGGCCGTCCCGAGAACCTCCACCCTGGCCCTGACGAACGCGACGTTCCCCTACATCCTGAATCTGGCGAATCGAGGCTGGACCGTCGCGTGCGACGAGGATCCGGACCTCGCACGGGGCGTCAACATCGCGGGAGGGCGGGTCACGTACGAGGCCGTGGCGCAGGCGTTCGATCTCGAATACACGCCCCTGCAGGCGCTCTCCGCGTGAGTCCGGGAAACCGGGGGCGAGCGGAGTTGCGGGGCGACTTTCCCGCGTCCGAGAGTACGTTTACATTTCGGCGTCCTTCACCCGGACTGGCTGTCTCCGGTACGATTCGCCGCCTTGGAGGTGTCCCACCCGTGTCCTTCAGCCCACCGTTCTCGCGCCGGCCCGAAAGGGCGGCCCGCTAGATGGGAAAGTGGTCGCTACGGGGTAACTTCCTGCCGATCAGCAAGATCGGAGTGGATCTGGGGACCGCGAACACCCTCGTACACGTTGAAGGCGAGGGCATCGTCCTCAACGAGCCGTCGGTCGTCGCGGTGCGCAAGGAAACGGGACGCATCGAGGGGATCGGCCTCGCGGCCAAGCGTATGCTCGGCCGTACGCCGAGCGGAATCGAAGCGGTTCGCCCGCTTAAGGATGGGGTCATCGCCGACGTGGACATCACGGAGATGATGATCCGCTACTTCCTCAAGGAAGTGATGACCACGCGGTTCTTCAAGATCCGGCCGCTCGTCGTGGTCGGCGTGCCGTCCGGAATCACGGAACTCGAACGCCGGGCGGTCCGGTCCAGCGCGCATGCCGCCGGCGCCAAGGAAGTCTACATGGTGGCGGAACCGATGGCGGCGGCGGTCGGCGTCGGACTGCCGGTGGAGACGCCGACCGGCAACATGATCATCGACGTCGGGGGCGGAACGAGCGAGATCGCCGTCATCGCGCTTTCGGGATCGGTCGCGGATACGTCGATCCGGGTCGGCGGCGACGAACTCGACTCGACGATCGTCTCCTTCCTCCGCAAGAACTACAACCTTCTCATCGGCGAGCCGACGGCGGAAGCCGTCAAGATCCAGATCGGATCGGCCTATCCGACGGACGACGACAAGGAGATGCTGGTCAAGGGGCGGGATCTCGTCTCCGGCATTCCGAAGACCGTGCGGGTGCATTCGGCCGAGGTCCGCGAGTGTCTCCAGGAGCCGATCCAGCAGATCGTGGCCGCGGTACGGCGGGCGCTCGAGATCACGCCGCCGGAACTTGCCTCCGATATCGTGGATCGGGGTGTCGTCATGACGGGGGGCGGCGCCCTCGTGCGGGGACTGGATACGCTGCTGGGCGAGGAGACGGGGCTCCCGATCCACGTCGACGCGGAGCCGCTTACCTGCGTCGTGCGGGGGTGCGGCAAGATCCTCGATGAATTCGGGCGGTATCGTGGAGTTCTCACGAGTTGACGCCGAGCCCCTTCTGAATCGCCGCCGGTGAGTTATCAGGGCGTCCGGCCGCAGGGTCGCAGGCTTCTCGATGTCGTCTTCTTCTCCCTCGCCATCATCTTCAGCGGTATCGCCGCGGGTCTGTCCAGCGCACATCAAAGCCAGGTGGAGTCCGCCGTCCGCGCCACCGCGCTCTATCCGTTCCTGCTGCTCCATCGCCTCGCCGCCGAGCGGGGACAGATCGAGCGTCGCGTCGCAGGCCTGCTGGCGGAGCGGGACTCGCTCACGGAACTCCTGCTGCGCTACCGGGACCGCACGGCGCCGATCCGGGACGAGTCTTCGACACCGCCTCTCTCGGCGCTCCCCGCGGGCTCCGTCGCGCCGGCGGTCGTCTACCCGGGACGCCCCCATGTCGGCAACCCGGACCTGTTCGTGTTGTCGGGACCGGATTTTCGCGGCCGCGAGTTCCCCGTGGGCGTCTTCACCGGCATCGGGCTCGTCGGTGTCGTCAGAGCCCCTCACGGACGAGGGGGGCGGGGCGAATTCTGGAGTCATCCCGACTTCCGGGTCAGCGTGCTGGCGGATGAGGGGGGCGTATCGGGGCTCGTGCGGCCGTGGCGCGCGGATGGAGGGCAACCGGTGCTCCTCCTCGAGGGCGCGCCCTTCCAGGCGGACATCCCCGCCGGGACGCTGCTGGTCACGACGGGGATTGCCGGGGTCTATCCGCCGGGCGTTCCGGTGGGGCACATCCGCGAAGCCGGCGAGCCGGAGGCGGGCTGGATGAAGCGTTATATCGTCGAGCCCTCCGTGCGTCCCGAAGAGGTCAGGGACGTGTTCGTGTGGCATCGGTCGGCGTTGCCGGCGGACATCGAGGCGGACATCGCGACGGATATCGAGACGGACACGGCGTCTGCGCCGACGGAACCCGAGCCTGCGCCGACCGACACGGCGTCGGCCCGTCGATGAGCCCGGCCGGGAAGTGGTTTGTCGCCGCCCTGCTGCTGGTCCTGCACTTCGCCCTGCACCCCCTCTGGAGCCGATGGCCGGTTGCGCCCGACCTCCTCGCCGGCGGATTGATTCTGGGTTCGTTGCAACTCCGATGGGGACGGGCCGCGGGCTTCGGGTGCGTGCTCGGCCTCATGGAGGCGTCGATTGCGCTGGGACCGATGGGCTTCACGATGTTACTCTTCTCGCTGACGGGAGCGCTCGTCGGCTGGGTGCGGCGGTTGATCTATTCGGATTCGGACACGGTCACACCGGCTTTCGTCTTTTTCGGGACGGCGTTTCTGCGGTCTGCGCTTGCGATCTTCGTCGGCGCAGATGCGTCGGCGGGTGCCCTGCTCGCCTACGGGGTCGGATCGGCCGCGCTGACGACCGCGCTGTGCTGGGTCGCGACACGGCTGGTTTCGGCGGTCACCAGGTGAGGGGGAGGATGTGAAGGGCGACAACGGACACCGCTCGATCCGGAGGCAGCGAGGCCGCTGGGCGGCGGGCGCGATCTTCTTCTGCCTGTCGGTCGTCGCCGCCGGGTTCGTCAGTCTCCAGATCTTCAGCGCCGAGTTGTACACGCTCCGCTCGAGCGAGAACCGGCTGCGCACCATCACGGTTCCGGCGCCGCGCGGGACCATCTACGACCGCTATGGGAGGGCCATCGCGGACAACGTGCCCGGGTACGACGTGTCGATGCTGCCGGGTCCCCGCGACTCCATCTCGGCCGGACTCGATCGTCTTGCGGAGCGGCTGGAACTTTCGCCCGAGCGGCGCGCCGCGTTGTTGTCGCGCAATCGCGCGCGTCCCGGCGAGGCTCTGGTCGTGCGCGAGAACGCGAATTTCGAGCAGGTCGCGTTCATCGAGGAACGCCGACCCCGGTTTCGGCGCATCGTCGTGGATCAGAGGCCGCACCGGCGCTATCCGGCGGGGCCCGCGGTCGCGCACATGATCGGATACGTGGGGGAGATAAGCCAGGAGGAACTGACGCGGCCCGAGTATGCCGGCTACGAGTCCGGCCAGTCGGTCGGGAAGCGGGCGCTTGAGCAGCAGTACGAGCACAGGCTCGCCGGGCGCAACGGGATTCGTTACGTGGAAGTGAACGCTCTGGGTACGATCGTGCGGGATCTGGGGGTCGCGCAGGCGCAGCCTCCGGTGCCCGGAGATGATCTGCATCTCGGCATCGATCTCGACCTGCAGGTGTACGCGGATTCGGTGTTTCCCGAAGGCATGCGGGGCGGCGTCGTGGCGCTGGACCCTGCCACCGGAGAAGTGCTCCTGCTCTACAGCCACCCGACCTTCGACCCCAACGCGTTCATCGGCGGCATCCCCCTGGACCTGTGGAGCTCGCTTCGCGAACACCCGGACAACCCTCTGCTGAACCGGGTCTCCATGGCTTCCTATCCGCCGGGATCCACCTGGAAGCTCATCATGTCCGCCATCGGGATGAAGACGGGCGACCTCACGATCGACACGTACCACACGGATGCATGCCTGGGCGGGCTCCGGTACCACACCCGCTTCTTCCGCTGTTGGCTGTCGGCCGGGCACGGGCGCCTGAATCTCTCCGAAGCGATCAAGCATTCGTGCAATGTCTGGTTCTATCAGGCGGGGCAGCGCATCGGGCTCGACCCGCTCCTCGGGGGAGTCGGGGAGTTCGGCTTCGGGCGCAGGACGGGGATCGACCTCCCGTCCGAGAGGCCGGGTGACTTCCCGGATTCCAGACAGTGGTACGACACCCGGCTGGGGCCCGGGGGGTGGACCGAAGCCGTCGTGTGGAACCTCTCGATCGGACAGGGCGAAAACGCGCAGTCGCTACTGGCGATGGCTCAGTTCTACGCGGCGCTGGCGACGGGGCGGACCCCCGTCAAACCCCACCTCGTGCGGGATGAGATGCTCGCGCAGCAGCGCGCGGACTGGACGCTCGATCTTCCCGAGGTCCAGCGGGGCCAACTCGTCGACGCCATGGCGCGCGTCGTGAATGAGCCCGGCGGCACCGCGTACGGCAACCGCCTGGCCCGCTGGACTCTGGCCGGGAAAACCGGAACGGCCCAGAACCCGCACGGGCCGCCCCATTCCTGGTTCGTGGGGTTCGCGCCCGCCTACGATCCGCGCATCGTGATCGCGGCGATTGTGGAGCACGGGCACCCGGACGGGGCCCCGTCGCTGGCCGTGCCTCTCGCCGCCGGGATCGTGGACCGTCACCTCGAGACGCTCGGCCTGCCGCCCGAGGAAACGCCCGGCGTCCGTCCGACGGAAGCGCCTCCGGCGCAGGCGGGCGGATGATTGCCCGGCTGCGAATCCCGGGCGTGGGAGATCCGACGCTTCTCGCGCTGATCCTGTTCATGACCGGGCTCGGGATCGCGATGATCTATTCGGCCGGGCAGATCGACGTGCCGTCGCTGGCCACGGGAATCTGGGTTCGGCAGCTCTACTGGTTCGCCGTGGCGGTCGTCGCGTTGGCCGTGACCTCCCGCTTCTCCTTGCGCTTCCTCGAATGGCTTGCGCCCTGGGCCTACGGGATCTCCGTGCTCCTCCTCGTGCTCGTGTTCGTCGTCGGCACGGGCCCGAACGGGAGCTGGCTCGAACTCGGCCCCGGACGGCTGCAGCCGGCGGAAGTCGCGAAGCTGGGGACGATCCTCATGCTGGCGCGCGTCATGGGAGGCACGCCGGGACCGTACGAACGGTTGTTGGAACTCTGGAAGCCCGCCGTCATCACGCTCGTCCCGTTCGCGCTCGTGCTGCTGCAGCCGGACCTCGGGAGCGCCATGATCTTCGGAGCGCTCCTGCTCGCCACGCTGTTCTGGAGCGGCGTTCCGCTGTTCAAGATCTTCCTGCTCGGGTCCCCCGGACTGAGTCTCCTGCTCGGCTTCAACTGGCTCGCCTGGGGCCTCGGGTTCCTCGCCGTCGCCGCCGCGCTGTATGTGCACCGCCTCTTCATCCTGGAGTCGGTGGTCGTGCTCCTCGCGAACGTCTTCACGGGCGCGCTCACGCTCCGCATATGGGATTCGCTCGCCGAATATCAGCGGAACCGGCTTCTCGTCTTCCTGGATCCGGAGATCGATCCGCTCGGCGCCGGCTGGCATCTCATCCAGTCGAAGGTCGCGATCGGCTCCGGCGGACTCATCGGCGCCGGCTTCGCCAACGGCCCGCAGAAGCGGCTCGCCTTCCTCCCGGAACAGCATACGGACTTCATCTTCTCCGTCGTGGGGGAGGAGTTCGGATTCGTAGGCGTGATGCTGTTCCTGGTGCTCTTCGCCTTCCTGCTCTGGCGCGTGCTTCGGGTGGCATCCTCGATGGATGACCTGTTCGGAAGCCTGATCGCCTTCTGCATTTTCGCGGTGCTCCTGACGCACATCGTGGTGAACCTGGGGATGACGGTCGGCATGATGCCCGTGACCGGACTGCCCTTGCCGCTCCTCAGCTACGGGGGGAGCTTCCTGCTCGTGCTCTACGCGGGCTTCGGAATCGTACAGCGCGTGGCCTGGGAGGCCTGAGTGTCCTGGTTCAGCAAACCAAAGCGCAAGCTGGTCTCGCAGAAGCGTGAGCTCCCGGGCGACGTGTGGGATCGGTGCGCCGGGTGCGGCGAGATCCTCTACAGCGGACGGCTGGAGGAGAATCTCCACGTCTGTCCCAACTGCGGCCATCATTTTCGCATCACCGCGGAGTCCTACGAGGCCATGCTGCTCGACGGCGGCGGCCTCGCCGAACTCCACGATGGGCACCTGCGCTCCACCGACCCGCTCGGGTTCGTCGATTCCCGGAGTTATGCCGAACGCATCGATCAGGCGGAGCAGCGCGGCGGCGATCAGGATGCCATCCGGACCGGGCGTGGTGAGATCGGAGGCAGGGAAGTTCACCTCGGGACCATGGATTTCCGCTTTATCGGCGGGTCCATGGGTTCGGTGGTGGGCGAGAAGATCCGTCGTCTCGCCGACCGCTCGCTGGAGCGCCGAGTGCCGCTCATCATCATCTCCGCGTCCGGCGGGGCGCGGATGCAGGAAGGGATCCTTTCCCTCATGCAGATGGGAAAGACGGCAGCCGCGCTCGAGCAACTCGCGAGTGCGGGCATCCCCTACGTGAGCGTCCTCACGAACCCGACCACGGGCGGCGTGACGGCATCCTACGCGATGCTGGGGGATGTGATTCTCGCGGAACCCGGCGCCCTGATCGGCTTCGCGGGCCCGCGCGTGATCAAGGAAACCATCCGGCAGGACCTGCCGGATGGTTTCCAGACCGCGGAGTTTCTCGAGGAGCACGGAATGATCGACCGCATCGTCCCGCGTCCGGAGATGCGCGGCGCCCTCGCGAGCCTCCTGGATCACATGTGCTGAACGGGGATGGGGACGCCGTCGCGGCCCTGTTCGACTCCCGTCCCGTCACCGCGATCCGCTGGGGTCTCGACAGAATCGAAGCGCTCCTGGCGGAGTTGGGCCGGCCGGAACGACGCTTCGACGCCCTCCACATCGCGGGCACGAACGGCAAGGGGTCGACCGCGTGCTTCGCTGCGTCGATGCTCGAGGCTGGCGGGACGCGCACGGGCCTCTACACCTCGCCGCACCTCGAGGACGTTCGGGAACGGTTTCTGATCGACGGAACCCGGGTGGAGGAGTCGGCGCTTCAAGTCGCGGCCGCCCGCGTCATGGGCTGCGAAGCGGCGGAAGCCTGCACGTACTTCGAGGCGGCCACGGCCCTCGCCTTCACCTGCTTCGCGGAGTGCGGCGTGGAAGTGGCCGTCGTCGAAACCGGTCTCGGCGGCCGCCTCGACGCGACGAACGTCCTTCGTCCCGCGGCCACGGCGATCACTCCGATCAGCCTCGACCACACGGAATGGCTCGGCGAGTCCACCGAAGCGATCGCGAGGGAAAAGGGGGGGATCTTCAAGCCGGGAGCGCCGGCCTGCCTCGGCCGCATCGACCCGCTTCCGCTCGCGGCACTCGAGCGCGTCGCGCGCGGCGTCGGGGCGCCGGTTGCGCGCCTCGGAAGGGAAGCGGAAGTGTCGGACGTGGAGGTGCGAGCCGGCGAGACGTGCTTCCGGTACGTGTCGGCGTCGCGTCCCGACGGTCTGCGGCTCGCGACCGGCCTCCCGGGCCGGCACCAGGCGGACAACGCGGCGCTTGCCCTCCTGCTGCTGGACCGTTCCGGCTATCCGCCCGAGGAAAGCTCCGCGCGCCGCGGGATCGCGCACGCGCGCCTGCCCGGCCGTTTCGAGGTCCGGCCTCCGGGGGGCGGGCGCCCGGGATGCGTGTTCGATATCGCGCACAATCCGGCAGCCATCGCGGTCCTGTGCGAGACGCTGGTGGAGCTGCCGCTCGCGCGCCCGCTCGTCGCCGTCGTGGGCATGCTGGCCGACAAGGACTGGAAGAGAGCGCTGGCCCGGCTCGCGCTTGACAGCGACACTATGATTCTGACTCGACCAGCCGCCCCCGCGGAGAGGCGGTGGGACCCGTCCCGGGCGCAGGAGTGGCTGTCGCGTGAACGGGGTCTCGAAGCGATCGTGTGCCGGGACGTGGCCGAAGCGGTCGCGCGAGCCCTGACGCTCGCCGGCGCCGGCACGCTGTTGGTCACGGGATCCGCATATACCGTGGGCGAGGCCCGGGAAATGCCCGAACTCGCCGGCGTACGGACAGGAGACTAGAGATGCTGTACGATCCCAGACTGGTACAACCGATGAGGGACGAACTCACCCGCCTCGGCGTGCGCGAGCTTCGGACCTCCGATGAAGTGGATGAAGCCCTGGGGGCCGACGGGGAGACGCTCGTCGTCGTGAACTCCGTCTGCGGCTGCGCGGCGCGCAACGCGCGACCCGCCGTCGCGATGGCGATGGGCCACGGGAAGCAGCCCGATCGCGTCGTCACGGTCTTCGCCGGGCAGGATGCGGAAGCGACGGCGCGCGCGCGGCAGTATTTCGCCGGCGTCCGACCCTCCTCGCCTTCTCTCGCGTTGCTCTCGGATGGGGAACTGCAGTTCATGCTCGAGCGACACCAGATCGAGGGCCGCGAGGCCCGCGATATCGCGGCCGATCTCACACAGGCGTACGACCAATACTGCGCGACGAGCCAATAAGGCGGAGTTCGTGCCGCGGGCTGCCGGGGCTCAACGGACCGTGAGTTCCGGGGAGATCCGCGGGCTGCCCGGCTTCCGAGACTTCTTCCCCGAGGAACTGGCCCTTCGCCGGCACATCTTCTCGGCCTGGCGGAGGGTCGGCGCCCGCTACGGATTCACGGAGTACGACGGACCTCCCCTCGAGGCGCTCGAACTCTACACGCGGAAGTCCGGCGACGAGATCGTGGGCCAGCTGTACGAGTTCGAGGACAAGGGGGGCCGGGCCGTGGCGTTGCGGCCCGAGATGACGCCGACCTTCGCGCGCATGATCGCCACCCGCGCCGGGGGACTCGCCAAGCCGGTACGCTGGTTCTCCATCCCGCAGCTCTTCCGCTACGAACGGCCTCAGCGCGGCCGGCTCCGCGAGCACTTTCAGCTCAACATGGACATCGTCGGCGAGACGAACCCGCTCTCCGACTCCGAGATCATCAGCGCGGGCATCGACGCGCTGCGGGAACTCGGCCTGGGGGCCGCGGACATCGTGGTCCGCATCTCGGACCGGCGTCTCATCGGCGCGCTCCTCGACGCGCACGGCATCGCCGCCGAAGACCATGTCCCGGTGTTCGGCGCCCTGGACCGGCTCGAGAAGGAAGGGGCGGCCGGGGTCCGCGGGCGGCTCGCGGCACAGGGCGTGGAGCGCGAGGCGGCGACGCGCCTGCTGGCGGCCATCCGGCTCCCGCTCGGGGAATTGGCGGCGGCGCACCGGGGAGACGAAGCGATCGCGGAGGCGGCCGGCCGGCTGTCCACCGTGTTCGCGCATCTCGGCGCGACGGGCTTCGCCGACTTCGTCAGGTTCGACGCGGGTCTCGTCCGCGGACTTGCCTACTACACGGGGACGGTGTTCGAGATCTGGGATCGCCGGGACGAACTGCGCGCGATCTGCGGGGGCGGACGCTATGATGACCTCCTGAAGGCGCTGGGAGGCGTGGATCTTCCGGCGCTCGGCTTCGGCATGGGGGATGTGGTCCTGGCCGAATTGCTCAAGGACCGTGGCCTTGTGCCCGGCACGCCGCCCCGGGTGGACGATTACATCGTCTGTGTCTCGGATGCGGAGCGACCGCTGGCGCTCGGTCTGGCCCGCTCCCTGCGCGACCGGGGACGGCGGGTGCTCTACGACCTTCGGCCGCGCGGCGTCGGACGCCAGTTCAAGGCCGCCCACCAGGCGGGCGCCGGTCGCACCATCGTACTCGGGCCGCAGGAGGTGGAGCGGGGTGTCGCGGTCCTCCGCGACATGACCTCCGGCGAGGAACGGGAGGTCGCGATCGAGACGCTGGCCAGGCCACCCGGCGAAGCAAGAGGAGAGGAAGTGCGGTGAGTCGCGTTCTCATCTTCGATTTCGGGTCCCAGTTCACGCAGCTCATCGCGCGCCGCATTCGCGAGGAGGGCGTGTACTGCGAGGTGCATCCGCCGACGCGGAGTCCGGCGTGGGTCCGCGGCTACGATCCGGCGGCCATCGTCCTTTCCGGAGGGCCGGCGAGCGTATACGACGAAGGCGTCCCCACGGCCCAGCCCGAGACCCTCGACATGGGTGTCCCGATTCTCGGGATCTGCTACGGAATGCAGCTCGTCGCGGATCTCGTCGGGGGCGAAGTGCAGCAGGCCGAGCGCCGGGAGTACGGGCGGGCCGAACTCAGGGTGCGGTCCAGGGACCCTCTCTTCCACGGGTTTGCCGATGACGAGCCTACCCAGGTCTGGATGAGCCACGGCGACTCGCTCCACGCGCTGCCTCCGGGCTTCGAGGTCTCGGCGACGACCGAGAACTCCATCGCCGCGATCCGGTCCGAGGAACGGCGGATCTGGGGCGTGCAGTTCCACCCGGAGGTCGCCCATACGACGCGCGGCGGGGAGATGCTGCGGAACTTCCTGTTCGAGATCGCCGGCTGCGAGATGAGCTGGAACGCCGCGAACATCATCGATCACCAGCTCGCCGCGGTGCGCGAGACGGTGGAGGATGGGCACGTCATCTGCGGCCTCTCCGGCGGCGTGGACAGCTCCGTGGCCGCAGCCCTCGTGCAGCGGGCGGTGGGAGACCGGCTCACCTGCATCTTCGTCGACACGGGTCTGCTGCGGAAGGGTGAACGAGACGCGGTGGAGGCGGTGTTCGGCGAGCACATGGGGATGCGGCTCGAGGTGGTCGACGCGGCCGACCTCTTCCTCGACCGCCTCGCCGGCGTCGAGGAACCCGAGGAGAAGCGGGTCATCATCGGCCACACCTTCATCGACGTGTTCGAGGAGGCGGCGGGCCGGCACGGCGATGCGCGTTTCCTCGTGCAGGGAACGCTCTACCCCGACGTGATCGAGTCCGTCTCCGTGTGGGGACCGTCGGTGATGATCAAGTCCCACCACAACGTCGGCGGACTCCGTCCGGATCACCCGTTCGAGCTCGTCGAGCCTCTTCGCGAGCTTTTCAAGGACGAGGTGCGCGCCGTCGGCCGCGAGCTGGGCCTTTCGGAGGAGATCGTGGGGCGTCATCCCTTCCCCGGCCCCGGCCTCGCCATCCGCATTCTCGGCGACGTGACGCGAGAGAAACTGGCTGCGCTGCGAGACGTGGACGCGATCTATCTCGATGAGATTCGCGCGGCGGGCCTGTACGATGAGATCTGGCAGGCGTTCGCCGTCCTCCTGCCCGTTCAGTCGGTCGGCGTCATGGGGGATGCGCGCACGTACGAGAACGTCGTCGCGCTGCGCGCGGTGACCTCGCTGGACGGAATGACGGCCGACTGGTTCCCGTTCCCCCACGCCGTGCTGGGCCGGATCTCCAACCGCATCATCAACGAGGTGAAGGGGGTGAACCGGGTGACCTACGATGTGTCCTCGAAGCCCCCCGCGACGATCGAGTGGGAGTAGCCTCCGTGGCGGGATCCGGGGTCGGGAGCGGCCCGAACTGCCGGGAAGTTGCCGTCTGGCTCGATGATTTCCTCGACGTCGCCGGAATCGAGGATTACCCCTTCGCCCTGAACGGACTGCAGGTCGACGGGCGCCGCGCCGTCGTCCGCATCGGTGCGGCGACGGATGCCTGCCAGGCCACGATCGACCTCGCGGCCGGCGCCGGGTGCGGGATTCTCCTCGTCCACCACGGACTGTTCTGGGGTGGCCTGCGCCCCTTCGTCGGCCCCGCGTACGAGCGCTGCCGCCGCCTCGTGGAGAGCGGGATGGGGCTGTACTCGGCGCACCTTCCGCTCGACGCGCATCCGCGCATCGGAAACAACGTCCTCCTCGCCGCCGAACTCCGCCTCGGAGACATCGAACCCTTCGGGTCCTTCAAGGGAAACGACGGGATCGGCGTCATTGGCGCGGTCGACGCGTCTCGCGGCGAACTCGCGGCTCGGGCCGAAGCCGTCTGCGGACGAGCCCCCGTCGTGATCCCCGGGGGGCCGAAACGCGTGTCGCGGCTCGCCATCGTCACGGGCGGGGCGGGTTCGATGATCGAGGCCGCCGCCATGGCGGGAGCCGACACCTTCCTCACGGGGGAGGGGAACCACCACACGTACCACGAAGCGATGGAGCTCGGGATCAACGTGATCTATGCGGGCCACTACGGGACGGAGACGCTCGGCATCCGGGCTCTGGCGGCGCGCGCCGCGGAGCATTTCGGCGTGGAGCACACCTTCTTCGACGTACCGACCGGACTCTAGTTACTAGAAGACCGAGACCTTGAGGTCCGTGAGGTAACGATCCGGCCGCTCGCGGACGTCCCGCAGGAGGAGGGCGAGTTCCTCGCCGGCGGCGCGCAGCGTCCCCAGCGTCTCCAGCAGTTCATCGTGGACCGCGTCTTCGCGCAGGAACTTTCCGAGCGTTCCCTCGCCGCTTTCCAGCCCCCGCGTGATCTCCGCGAGCGATCGGCCGGCGGTCGAGAAATCCGCGCTCGCGCCGGCGAGCCGGGACGAGAGCGTGTCGAGGTTGGCGAGCGTGCGGTCGACTTCCTCGGACCCGGTCATTCCCGCGAGCCGATTCGACAGGGTGTCCATGTTGGCGAGCAGGCTGCCGATCGACGTGCGCTCGGTCTCGAGAATCCCGGCAAGCTCCCGCATCGCGAGCGTGAAGGCTTCCGATCCGGAGACGACGTTCTCGGTCAGGCCGCCGTCGAGCAGCGATTCCATCTCCCCGATCAGGGAGCCCACTTCGTCCCCGAGGGTCGACGCCAGCGACGTGAGGTCGGATCGGCGGTCGAGGGAGAGCGTATCGCCCTCCGTCAGCGCCCGGGCACTCGTCCCCGGCGTGAGCTCGACGAGCTGCTGGCCCAGGAAACCGTCCGGTTGAATGGTGCCCCGGGTGTCTGCCGGCAGCCGGACCCGTGAGGAGAGCGTCATCGCGAGGACGACGCGCTCCGCTTCGAGCGCGACTTCGTCCACCGTGCCGACCTCCACCCCGCGCAGCAGAACGGGCGATGCGGTCGCGATCCGGTTCGCGTTCGCCGCGATCCCCCACACGCGGATCGTGGGGCCGCGAAACGGCGAGCCCGATATCCAGAACAGACCCGCCACGATGACAGCCGCGGTAAGGATGACGAATACGCCGACCCGGACCTCGACGCCGCGGTCGCGCAGCCCCGGATCCCTCACGCGGGACCCCGCGTGGGCGCCGCGTCGAGAAACTCGCGCACCGCCCGGTTGTCCGTCTCGCGCAGCTGTTGCGGCGTACCCTCCGCCGCGACGACGCCGTCCGAAAGGAGGACGATGCGGTCGGCCAGGAAGAAGGCGGACTCCACGTCGTGGGTCACGACGATACTCGTGGCATCGACTTCCTCGCTCACGCGCGCGATCAGCCGGTTGATCCGGGTCGCATTGACGGGGTCCAGCCCCGTCGTGGGCTCATCGTACAGGACGTAGCGGCGCTTCCCGATGATGGCGCGCGCGATGGCGACCCGCCGCTGCATGCCTCCGGAGAGTTCGGCCGGCAGGAGCGTCAGCACTTCCGGATCGAGGTTCACGTGATCGAGCGCGGCGCGGACCAGTTCCTCGCACCTGGCGGCGCGGCCGCGACAGAAACCGGGTGGGAGACCCATCAGCAGGTTTCCCCGTACCGTCATGGAATCGAAGAGGGCGGAATTCTGGAACACGTAGGCGGTCTTCGTGCGAACGGCGGCCATCTCGGCGCGGTCGGCCGACGGTACCGAAATCCCGTCGACGAGGATATCTCCGGCGTCCGGATCGAAGAGGCCGACGATGTGTTTGAGGAGGACGCTCTTGCCCGTCCCTGACGGCCCCATGATGGCGAGGGTTTCGCCTTCCCGCACATCGAGGTCCACCCCGCTCAGGATCGGGCGCCCCCCGAGCCACTTGTGCACGCCGATGATCCTGATCACGTGAGCGTCTTGTACACCGGACCGAGTACGGTGTCCAGGACCATGATCGAGACGATGATGGCGACCACCGCCCTCGTCGCCGTGCGGCCCACACCCGCCGCCCCGCCGCTCGCGCGCAGCCCCACGTGGCTCGAGATGAACGTGATCGCGAATCCGTACGCGACCGCCTTCACGAGCGAGAAGATCAGCGCGCCGTGGTGATAATATCCCTTGGCCCCATCCACGTACTCTCCCGTGCTCAGTCCGAGGATGCCGACCGATGTCACGTAGCCGCTGAAGATCCCCATCGCGTTGGCGAGCATGACGAGCGGGATCAGGATGAGGGTTCCCGCCACGACCCGCGGGACCACGAGTTCCACGACGGGATCCCGGCCCATCGTCAGCAGCGCGTCGATCTGGTTCGTCACCTTCATCGTGCCGAGTTCGGCCCCGATCGCCGCGCCGACGCGTCCCGCGAGGACGACCGCCGTCAGGACGGGTCCCAGTTCCGTCAGCATGCCGCCCACGACGCCGCCCGCGACGATCTCCCTCGGCAGCCCCGGGGAGAGTTGATACATCGTCTGCTGCGCCATGACGGCGCCGGAGAGGGCGCCCATCAGCAGCACCAGCGGGAGGCTGTCGAGGCCGATGAACTTTGCGTGCTGGATCGTCTCCAGCGCGTACCGGCGCGGATGGGCGAGCGCGCGAAACGTCGCGACGCCCAGCATGCCGGCCCTTCCGGCGTGGAGCGCCGCGGCGCGGGCGGACCGGCCGGGTGCGGCGAGGAGGTTCGGCGCCTTCAACGGCTTTCGTGCCTCTCCGCGTCCGGTACCTCCAACTGCGATTCCGGTCGCGGAACGCCGTCGAGCACGTCCACCTCGGTACGAATCGCCTCCCACAGCCGGTGCATGCGTCTCGGGTCGTCTCCGAACCGGGTGACGAATTCATCGAGTTGCTGTCCGGTCACGCCATGCTCGTCGAGCGCCGCGGCCCGCACCGAGTCGCCCTCGGCCGTGTCCGCGTACTTCGCCCGCGCCCAGCTGAGCCTGGCCATGACCTGAACGTAGGTGTCTTCGTCCAGGCTGCCGCCGGATCCGCCGCAGCCGGCGGCCGCGAGGCCCGCGACGAGCAGGATCGCCTTCATGACCGCCCCATCGCGGCGCGCGCGCTTCATTCGGAGGCGCGCAGCGAGGCGCGGTAGAGCCAGAATATGAATCCGACCGCGGCCGCCGCGCCGATCCAGCTCGCGGCCGTCTCGAATCCATCCGGCGCGAACCTCATGAGGCTGATCACGTCCGTGCTCTGCCAGACCGCGAACGGGATCGCGAGGAGGATGCCGACGAGCGCTTCTCCCGTGATGAGTCCCGAAGAGAAGAGGAGGCCGCGATGGTTCGCCTGTCGGACGGCGCCTTCGTCGCCCCCGCCTCGCGTCACGGCCCGGCCCACCAGCCACGCCACGATCCCGCCCACGAAGATGGGGACCTCGAGTTCGATGGGCAGGTAGATCCCGACCGCGACGGCGAGGACCGGCACCCGCAGGCTGGAGCCGCGCGCCTTGAGGGTCTGGTCCAGGCCGATCACGCACGCCGCGATCAACGCCCCGATCCCGATCATCCCCCACGGGAGATTGCGCGAAAAAACGCCGTCGGCGACGGAAGCCATGAGCGTCGCCTGCGGCGCCTGCAGCATCTCGTCCGGGTCCATCCCCTCGCGCGGCAGGACGCCGCCGAGCCCGTACGCCTCGAACAGGAGGCCGAGGATCGGTGCGATGACAAGGGCGGCGGCGGTGACGCCGATGAGCTGCATGATCTGCTGCTGACGCGGGGTGGCGCCGACGATCCGGCCGGCCTTCAGGTCCTGCATGTTGTCGCCCGCGATCGCCGCGGCGCAGGCGACGACAGCCCCCACGAGGATGGCGGTCGCGGCCGCGGACAGCGCCTGGGGCGCCGAGACGGTGAAGTCGACCTGAAGTCCCAGCAGGAGATAGAGGATGAGGGAGATCGTGAGGATCGTGGCGATCGTCACGCCCGAGATCGGGTTGTTCGAGGAGCCCACGAGACCGGCCATGTAGCCCGCGACCGAGGCGAAGAGGAACCCCGCCAGAAGAGCGAAGACGGTCCCGAGCCCGAGCACGAGCCAGTAGAGTCCGGGCGTGATGGAGAGCGCGCCGCGGTCGATGACGAGTACGAACACCGCGAGGATCGGCAGCGCGAGCACCACCGTCCCGAGCCCGACGAAGTTGATCGGCATGTCCCGCTCGGTGCGGGGGATCTCCGGGCCCCCGTCGCTCGCGCGCGCGGCGCGTAGCGCCTCGATGGAGGACCGCACGCCATCTCTCACGGCGCCCAGGAGCGAGACGAGGGCCCATATCCCGCCCACGACCATGGCCCCCACGCCCATGAACCGAATCTGCGCGCTCCAGATCGCGGCGGCCGCGTCGTAGCCGCTCGCATCCCCCGTGATGCCGGCCACGACCTGCGGGTCCGTGATCGCCATGTAGATGGGGATCCCCGCGAGCCAGGAGATTGCGCCGCCCGCGAGCACGAGGCTGCCGACGCGCGGTCCGACGATGTATCCGACGCCGAGCAGGGCGGGGGAGAGGTCGCTTCCGACCCCGAACACGGAACGGCCGACCGTAACGCCGTGTTCGATGGATGAGCCCGCGATCTTGAGGCCGGTCTGCGAGAGCTTCAGCAGGGCGGCCGCCACGCCCCCGAAGGCGATCAGCTTCGCGCCGGAGCCGCCGCTGGCCCCGGCTTTCAACACCTCCGCCGTCGCCACGCCCTCCGGGAAGCGCAGATCCGCCTCGACGATGAGGGCCCGCCTGAGCGGGATGGTGAAGAGGACGCCGAGAATCCCGCCGCAGAGCGCGATCCCCATCGTCGGCAGGAACGGGAACCCGGCCCAGTGGCGGAGGAGGATGAGGGCGGGCAGGGTGAAGATCACGCCGGCCGCCAGCGACTCGCCCGCGGATGCGGCCGTCTGAACGATGTTGTTCTCGAGGATGTTGTGCTCGCGGAACATCCTGAGGATCGCCATGGAGATCACGGCGGCCGGGATCGACGCGGACACGGTGAGGCCCACTTTGAGGCCCAGATAGGCGTTTGCCCCCGAGAGGACCGCGGAGAGGAGGATGCCGAGGACGATCGCCTTGCCGGTGATCTCGGGCAGGGATTGCGAGGCCGGGATATACGGCTTATGTGCGCCCGATTCCGAGGCGCCGCCTGCTGCGTCCGACATGGGCATCCCTCCAGGTTGTCCCGGTCCCGACACGGGAAACGATCGAGTCCTCATGGGGCGGGATCGACCGCTGGGACGCTAGTCGCGGGTCCGGCAGGGGTCAACACGGGAGCCCCTGCCGAAGTGGCACCGCGTGAGGGTCCCCGGGGGTCCCGTTCACCGCCTGATCGGCGGTCATCCCGCCGTTCCGGCGCATAGGGGTCTCCGAACCCGGCGCAGGGGGAGGGCACGGGGATTGCTCATGAAACGGGGAGGCCGCGGCCCGACGGCGGCGGTTCGACGCGAACACCCGCGGAAACACGGAAGAACACGTAAGCGACACGGAAGAACTTCGAGGCGGCGAACAGACGATGATCCCGAACGACAGACTCACGCTGAAGGCCCGCGAGGCCCTGAACGATGCGACCCTCGCGGCGCGCCGGTCGGACAACCCCGCCGTCGAGGACGTGCATCTCCTCGCGGCCCTGCTCGCGCAGGACGGCGGCGTCATCGTGCCGGTCCTGCAGGCGCTGGGCATCGACCTTCCCGATCTGGAGACGCGGCTCGAGCGGGCTGTACGCCGCCTGCCGAGGCAGAGTGGTGCGGCGCCGGCCTTCAGCCGCGAACTCGACCGCGTCCTCGACGCGGCCGACGCGCTCGCGGGGGAGATGGGCGACTCGTATGTGACGACCGAGCACCTCCTCCTGGCCCTCGCGGGGGAAAAGGCCTCCACGACGGGCCCGCTGCTCCGAAACGCCGGCGCGGGTCCGGAAGCGACACGGCGGGCGGTGGAGGAAGTCCGGGGTCCGCATCGCGTGACGGATCAGGATCCGGAAGGGAAGTACCGCGCGCTCGAACGGTACGGTGTCGATCTCACGGCCGAGGCGCGCGCCGGGAAGCTCGACCCGGTCATCGGCCGGGACGCGGAGATCCGCCGGGTCATGCAGGTCCTCTCGCGGCGGAGGAAGAACAATCCCGTCCTCATCGGCGAGCCCGGCGTGGGCAAGACGGCGATCGCGGAAGGGCTCGCGCAGCGCATCGTCGCGGGGGACATCCCCGAGTCACTCCGGAACAAGCAGCTCGTGCAGCTGGACATCGGTTCGATGCTGGCGGGCGCCAAGTACCGGGGCGAGTTCGAGGAGCGCCTGAAGGCGACGCTGAAGGAGATCACCGAGTCCGGTGGCCGTTACGTCATCTTCCTCGACGAACTCCACACCGTGGTGGGGGCCGGGGCGGCCGAGGGGGCGGTGGACGCGGGGAACATGCTCAAGCCCGCCCTGGCTCGGGGCCAGCTTCGCATGGTCGGCGCGACGACGCTCGACGAATACCGGTTGCATATCGAGAAGGACCCGGCTCTGGAGCGGCGGTTCCAGCCGGTTCTCGTCGGAGAACCCGGCGTGGACGAGACCCTGGCGATCCTGCGCGGGCTCAAGGAGCGCTACGAGGTGCACCACGGCGTACGGATCACGGATCCCGCGCTCGTGAGCGCCGTGCGCCTGTCCGACCGCTACATCGGCGACCGATTCCTGCCCGACAAGGCGATCGACCTCGTGGACGAGGCCGCGTCCCGACTCCGCATCGAGATCGACTCGATGCCGGAGGAGATCGACGAGCTGGGCCGCAGAGTCACTCAACTCGAGATCGAGCGCGAGGCGCTGCGCGAAGAGGACGACGCGCGGAGCCGGGGGCGGCTCGCGGAGCTGGAGGGCGAACTCGCCGCGGCGCGCGAGTCGCTCGCGGGACTCAACGCCCGCTGGATGCGCGAGAAGGACACCATCGAGACCGTCCGGCGCTTCAAGCGCCAGATCGAGGAACTCGGCGTGGAGGCACAGCAGGCGCAGCGGCGCGTGGACCACCAGCGCGCGGCCGAAATCCTGCACGGAGAATTGCCGAAGCGGCGGACCGAACTCCTCGCCGCGGAAGCCAGGTTGAAGCAGATCCAGGACGAGGGCTCGTTTCTGAACGAGGAAGTCGGACCCGGCGAGATCGCCGAAGTCGTGGCGAGCTGGACCGGGATTCCGGTGGCCCGAATGCTCGAGGATGAGAAGCACCGTCTCGCCACGCTCGAGGAGCACCTGCACCGGCGCGTCGTGAACCAGTCGCACGCCATCACGGCCGTGTCGGATGCCGTGCGCCGGAGTCGTGCGGGACTTCAGGATCCGCACCGTCCCATCGGGAGTTTCATGTTCCTCGGCCCCACCGGTGTCGGGAAGACGGAGACGGCGAAGGCGCTCGCGGAATTCCTGTTCGACGAGGAGTCCGCCATGGTCCGGATCGACATGTCCGAGTACATGGAACGGCACGCGGTGGCACGTCTCATCGGCGCGCCGCCCGGGTACGTCGGATACGAGGAAGGCGGACAGCTCACCGAGGCCGTGCGGCGGCGTCCCTACACCGTGGTGCTGTTCGACGAGATCGAGAAGGCGCACCCGGAAGTCTTCAATGTCCTCCTCCAGATCCTCGATGACGGGCGGTTGACCGATGGTCGCGGGCGCACGGTGGACTTCCGCAACGCCGTCCTCATCATGACGAGCAACATCGGAAGTTCCAGGATCCTCGCCCGCTCCGAGGCCGGCGAGTCGTGGGAGGGGACGGAGGCGGAGGTCGAGAATGCCCTGCGGGGCCGCTTCAAGCCGGAGTTCCTCAACCGCGTGGATGAGATTCTCGTCTTCCAGCCGCTGAGCCGGGAGCACCTCGAGTCGATCGTCGGGATCCAGGTGGACCGGGTGGCCGCAATGCTGGCGGAACGGGACATCCGGATCGAGGTCGCCGGACCGGCCAGGCGAAGAATCGCGGAGGTCGGGTACGACCCCGCGTTCGGGGCGCGCCCGCTCAAGCGCGCGATCCAGCGGCTCATCGCGAACCCGCTCGCCATGGCCTTTCTGGAAGGCCGTTTCCGGGAAGGCGATGCGCTGCGCGTGGAACTCGAGGAAGACGGCGACGGCCTGCGCTTTGTGCCCGTCGTACCCGATTCCCGGGAGGAGGAGGAATGAACTGGGGAGTCCGCGTCGCGGTCATGGCCGCGGCCGTGACGGGTTTCGCGCTCGCCGGCTGCGCGTCGCGCGGAGACGCCGGGACGCGGCCCGGCATGGACATCTATGGAGCGGAGTCCGCGGAGGCGGCCATCGCGCGGTTCCTCGATGCCGCGAGGCTGCGCGACTACCCTGCCATGGCTCGGCTGTTCGGAACGGATGAAGGCCCGGCGGACCGTCGCTGGGGGCGGGCCGAGACGGAACAGAGGATGTTCGTGCTCGCGAGCCTGCTCGCGCCGCGCGCCTACGAACTCCGCCCGAATCCCGTCTCGGCGGCCGGGGGCGCCTCGCGCTGGTTGGTGGATCTGACGGGGACGCGCAACGGGGATGTGAGCGTCCCGTTCCTCATCGTTTCGGATGGGAGCCGCTGGTTCGTGGAGCGCATCGGGACGGAGGGACTGCGGATTCCGTGATCCCGGAAGGCCGCTGGTGGTAGCGGCTGAGTCGCTGCGGGTCCGCGCCGGCGAGGAAGGCCGCACGCAACGCCCAGTGCCTGACGACCGTGCCGAGGAAACCGGTTTCCCAGCGACGGCTCGAGGTACGCGCCGCGAGGGGGAGAAGGCGAAACCGCGTGACTCGCCGCACGGCCCGGACGAAGGTCACGTCTTCGAAGAGGGGAAGATCCCGGAAGCCGCCGCATGCGTCGTAGGCGTCGCGCGTGGCGAAGAGGGCCTGATCGCCCGTGGCGGTGTTGAATCGGCGCGTCCGCCAGTTCACGCCCCATTCGAGCAGGCGATAGCGCCATCGGCGCGCGCGCGGTTGAAGGGCGAAGCGGAAACAGCCCGCCTCCGCGCCTCCGCGAACCGCGGCGCGGATGGCCGTCGCCCCAGCATCGGGAAGCCACGTGTCGGCGTGCACGAAGATGAGAACCTCTCCGGCGGCGGCCCGGGCTCCGGCGGCGAGCTGGGCGCCGCGATTGCGGCACGTCGACAGCACGCGGCCGTGGGCGGCCGCGATCTCCGTCGTGCGATCCCGGCTTCCTCCGTCGACCACGATGACTTCCGCCCCCGGGCCGAGGGCGGACTCTGCGCGCCGGAGCGTCTCATCGAGCCGCGCTTCCTCATCGAGCGTCGGCACGATGACGGAGAACTCCGGCCGGGGGCGCTCCGACCGACACGGCGACCCTGTGGGGGGCTCGGGGGGCTCCGGCTCCTGCGTCACCCTCGCTCGGGATCCTCCCGCATCTCCAGGAGAACTCCGTTCAGCGAGCGGGGATGCAGAAACGCGATGCGGGCGCCGCCGGCGCCGCGGCGGATCCGCGGCGGTATGGCTTGCGCACCGGCCGCTTCGGCGCCCGCGACGGCGACCTCGAGATCGTCGACGCGGACGCAGACGTGGTGGATGCCGGGCCCGCGCCGGTCGAGGAAGCGGGCGATGGGCGATTCCGGGGTCAGGGGAGCGAGCAATTCGATCCGGCCGGCGTCCTCGCCGAAGAAGGCGGCCCGAATGCCCTCCGAGGGAACGGTTTCCTCGCCGGACGGCGACCGGCCCAGGATGGCGGACCACTGCCGTACGGCTTCAGGAAGCGAGTTGACCGCGATTCCCACGTGGTCGATAATGGGCGCGCCCGGAATGCGATTGCCTTGGTTCACTGCGGCCGGAAACCTTTTCGGAGAACACGAGCGGCGGGGCCGGGGTACGAAACCTCATCTGCGCCCGCGCGCGGGAACGTATTCCGGACCCCGCGCCGGAGCCAGTGAGGAGAAGCGGTTCCTCCCGGACGGGTGGGCGGGGCGGCACAGGAACAGGAGATTCGAATGGCTGAAGTTGCGAACGGAGGGCCCGTCGAGATCACGGATGCGAACTTCGCGGACGAGATCGAGGGTGCGGATGGCCTGGCGATGGTGGATTTCTGGGCGGAGTGGTGCGGCCCGTGCCGGCTCGTCGGGCCGATTGTCGACGAACTCGCGCAGGAGTATTCGGGGCGCGTCACGATCGGAAAACTCGACGTGGATGCGAACCCGCAAACCGCATTTCGCTTCAACGTGCGCTCGATCCCGAGCATCCTCTTCTTCAGGGACGGGGAGGTCGTGGACACCCTCGTGGGGGCGCACCCCAGGGATTCTCTCGAGAGAAAGATCCTCGAGCACGCCTGAGGGGCGCCGCCGCCACGGGCCACGCCGACTCCGCGCCCCCCGGCCCAGGTGGCTCCGGGGGGCGCGGGCGCATCGGGCGGCGAACGGGAGACGAGGACGCGTGTCGTGACGGGAACGCTCTACGTGGTCGGCACGCCGATCGGCAATCTGGACGACATGCCGCGGCGTGCGGTCCGGATTCTGCGTTCGGTCGACGTGTGCTACGCGGAAGACACGCGGCGCACGGGCAAGCTGCTCGCGCGCGTGGAGGCGAACGTCCCGTTGCGATCGCTGCACATGCACAACGAGCGCGCACGGGTGGAGGAGTTGCTCGCCGCCCTCGCCGCGGGCCGCACCGCGGCCCTGGTGTCCGACGCGGGCACGCCGACCGTGTCCGACCCCGGCTGCCGGGCGGTCGCCGCCGCCCGCGAAGCGGGGCACGAGGTGCTGGCGGTTCCCGGTCCTTCCGCCGTGCTCGCGGCGCTCTCCGTGTCCGGCTTTCCGGCGGACCGGTTTCTTTTTCTCGGATTCGTCCCCCGGCGCCGTGGCGAACGCTCTGCCTGGATCGACGATCTCCGCGCCTGCGTGGACACCGCGGTTGCGTTCGAGGCTCCGGGACGGCTGGTCGCCCTCCTCGGTGAGCTGACCGAAGCGGGCCTGGGGGAGCGGGCTGCCGTCGTCTGCAGGGAGCTGACGAAAATGCACGAGGAAACCACGGCCGGATCCGTGCGCGAGCTGGCGTCCGCGTTCGCGACCCGCGAGGTCAGGGGCGAGGTGACCATCGTCTTCGGGGAGGGTGCGGCAGGCAACACGGCAGGCAACGAAGTGCCCGATCTGGCGGTCCTGATGGAGGAGGCGCGACATTGGTCGCGCGATGGCCTGCGGCGGCGCGAGATTGCCGGCCGCCTGGCTGCGGAGTTCGGTCTGAGCCGGAACGAGGCCTATCGCGTGAGCTTGCAGGTTCAAGAGGCGCCCTCGGAATGAGTGACGGATTCGGCTTCGAACGGCTGGCCGCCGCGTGCACGGCGGCTCGAGCGCGCGCCGCGGGGACGGCGGCGGCTTCAGCCGTTACGCTTGGCGGTGTGCTGGTTCTCGTCCTCTCCCTGCTCCCGGTTTCCGCTCGGGAAGGCCGCGGCTCGCTCGTGCCGCTCGCGCTCGCCCTCGTGCTGTGGGCCGGCCTCGCCGGGCTGACGTGGATCGTCCGCCGCGTCTGGCGCGCGCTGCGCCCGCACGCGGTGGCGGAGGAGGCGGACGTTGCGGCGGGACTGGGGGCCGGCGATGTCCGCTCCGCGATCGAGCTGGAAGGGGCGGAGGCGGTTGGGGGCGCCGGATTGGCCGCGCTCCACCGCGCGCGTGTATCCGAGGCGCTGGGGAACGCCGCGCCGCGCGGGCTCCTGCCGGTCAGCGGCCCGGGGTGGAAGCGGCGGGTTCGCCGTTCGGGTCTCGCCGTGGCGCTCATGCTGCTCGCGATCTCGGTGGCCACGCTGCTGCGCCCGCAGCCCACGTTCTCCGCCGCCGCGGCGCTGGGCGCGCCGTGGCGTACCGCCTTTCCCGCGCCGCTTCCGCCCCTCGGCCTCACCGGCGCGCCCGGTGTGCCGCGCGGAGAAGCGGCGGTGCTGTCCATCTCGGCCACGGGACGCGACCGGGTCGACCTGGTGTGGCGCGCGGCGGGTCGAGCGCCCGAACGGACCCTCCTCGAGGTATCGGCGGCCGGTTCGGCGCGGGGCCGCACCGCGCCGATCATCTCTCCCACGGCGGTGTGGGCCGAAGACCGGGAGGGCTTCTCGAGCGACACCCTTCTTATCCGTCCCCTCGAGCCGCTTCTGGTCCAGGATCTCCAGCTCACCGTCGAGTTTCCGGCCTATCTCGGGCGCGCGTCGGAGCGTTACCGGGGTCGGATTCCGCCGCTCGTGGCGCCGGAGGGAACGAGGTTGCGGTTGAGCGGGGAGACGAACCTCCCGCTCGATGGCGGGGCCCTCGCACGGGCGTCCGGCGACGGTGAGAGCGGCGCGGCGCCAGCCCGAATCCCGCTGGAGATCGCGGGCTCGCAGTTCGCCGTTTCGTGGGTGCCGGAGCGGACCGGCGCCTGGGCGTGGGAATTGCGGGCCGAATCGTCGCTCGGCGCGCCCATCGTCCCCGACCCGATCCGGGTGCTCGTGGTCCCCGACCTTCAGCCGCGCATCCACCTGCTCTATCCGGCCCCGGACACGACCCTGGGCTACGAGCGCGTGATGCCGGTCATCGTGGACATGGAGGACGACATCGGGCTCCGCCGAGCCTTCGTTCGCAGTTGGCGCTCCGGATTGGGCGGCGAAAGCGCGGAGCGACGGGAGGTGCTTTCCCCGGAACCGGCCGGGGCGGCGCGCGCGGTCTTCCGGCACCTGCTCGACCGCAGCGCGGAGTCCTTCCTGCCCGGGGATACGCTGTTCTACCGCTTCGAGGCCTTCGACGGACACCCGGCCAGGGGGCCCGCGCTTTCCGACATCTTCCTGCTTCGCGTTCCGACCTTCACGGAGATTCGGGACCAGCGCGCGGAGCAGACCGAGGCCCTGTCCGACGCCGCGCAGGCCCTGGAGGAGAGTCTGGAGGCGTTGGCCGAGGCGGCGGCCGACGCGGCGCGGCAGACGGATGCCGAGGGGGACGACAGCGAGGAGGTCCGGTTCGAGGCCACGGAGGAGGCGCGGAGCGTACTCGATGAGGCGCAGCGGTCCGAGGCGGAGTTCGATGGGGTGGAGGAACAGCTCCAGGCTCTTCAGGAGGAACTCGAAGCCTCGCCGCTCTCCGACCCCGCGCTGCAGGAGCAGTTGCAGCGTCTGGCCGAACGCTACGAGGAACTGGCCGCGAGCGGACTCGAGGAGCAGATCGAGGCGCTCGCGGAAGCACTGCGCGAGCTGGATCCGGAAGCGGTGCGCGAAGCGCTCGAACAGCTCTCCGACGATTACGAGAATCTGCGCGAGCAGGTGGACCAGACGCTCGGCATGCTCGAGCAGGCTGCGCTCGAACAAGCGATGAAGTCGGCGCAGGCCAACGCGGATGAACTGGCGCAGGAGCAGAGGGAAGTCGCCGGCGAGACGGATGCCGAGGCGTTTCAGGAGGGTCAGGAGTCTCTCGTCGAACAGGCCGAGGCGCTGGCGGAGCGCCTGGCCGAGCTGGAGGCGGAACTCGAGGCGGCGGACCGGGAGATGGCTGCGGATTCGGCCCGGGCCGCCGGTGAGCGCACGCAGGAGGCCCTCGGGAAGATGGCCGACGCGCAGAGTGGAACCGAGCCGTCTCCATCCGGAGAGCCGGGCGAGGTCGGCGAATCGGAGCGGCAGGCGGCGGAGGAAGCCGCGGAGGCGCTCGAACAGGCGGCGGGCGCCCTCGGCTCGGCGCAGCGGGAGATGAGCGGGGAGCAGGGGGAGGCCGCCGTCGAGTCGCTGGCTCGCGCGCGCAGCGAAGCGCTCGCGCTGGCGGAGGAGGAGGGCCGTCTGTCGGAGGCGACGCGGGGCGAGAATACGGCGGATCCGGCATCGTGGCGCGCGCAGCAGGGGGCCGTGCGTCAGGGATTGGAGAACCTGGTCGAACGCCTCTCCGAGGCCGGGAACGAGGCCGCCATGCTCGACCAGCGTACCGGGGCGGCGGCGGGCGAGGCGGCGGAACGCATGGATCAGTTGCTGGACCGGCTCGCGGGAGATGGCGCGCGGCGTCTCCCGTCCCGGGCGGAGGTCGAGGGCATCCAGGAGTCGCTGAACTCGCTGGCCCGACATCTGCTGGCGAGCGAGGAGGCGGCGCGGGCGGCCGGGCAGGAGTCCGCCGGCCAGGACGCGGCGGATCAGATGAACCAGCTCGCGCAGCAGCAGCAGGCCGTGACGCAGGAGACGAGTTCGCTCCTCATGCCCGGCCCGCGGCCGTCGGGAGAGGAGCGGCGGCGCGAGGAGATCGTGCGGCGGCAGGAGGAGGTCGCCGACGAACTCGGAGAGCTGGAAGATCCGGAGGGCGATCTGCTGGGACGTCCCGAGGAACTGGCGGCGGAGGCGGCCGAACTCGCACAGCAGCTCGAGTTGGAGGGGCCCACGCAGGAGACGCTTGAACGACAGCGCCAACTCTTCCGGCGCATGCTCGACGCGGGGCGCTCGCTGGAGGATGAGGATCTCGACCCCAACGAGCGGGAGTCGCGCGAAGCCACGGCTCCGCCGGGGACCCCGCCGCCGATCGACCCGGAGCTGCTGCGGGGACGCCGCTACCCGGCGCCCACGGAAGCCCTGCTCCGGGAGCTGCCGCTCTTCTACCGATCGCTGATCTTCGAGTACTTCGACCGCCTGAACCGCGTGCCTTCGTCAGGCGCCGCGGCCCGGCGGGAGCCCTGACGTGGATCGTCTCCGGCTCCGGTTCCCCGCGCGCGGGATTTGCGGCGCGACGCGGACGTTCGCGCTCCTTGCGGGTGTTTGCGGCGCCCAGTTGCCGACGGTCTCGGCCGTGGCCGGCCAGGCATCCGCGGCCTCGGAGCAGCGCACCGTAGCGCGGGCGGAGCGCCTTCGCGCGGGCGGACGGGCCGCGGAAGCCGCATCCGCCCTGCGCGAACACCTGGCGAGGGCGCCCGCGTCGCCGGGCGCGCTCGCGCTGCTCGGCGAGCTGGCCCTGGAGTCGGGTGAGGCCGCCGCGCTCGTGCCGTACGCGGAGGCCGCCGTTGCCGCGGCCCCGGAGGAGGAGGTCGCCCGGCTGTGGTGGGTGCGAGGGCTGACCGGCGCGGGGATGCTCGATTCGGCCCTCGCCGTGAGCGACCGCTGGCTGAAGGAAGCCCCCCAACTCTCCGCGGCGCGGCTGGCCCGCGCCGATGTCCAGCTTGCGGCGGGGGATTCCGCGGGGGCGATCCGGACGCTGGGCGACGCCGCGACCCCCGGCAGAGAACTCCTCACGCGCTTCGCCGACCTCCTTCTCGATGCGGATGACGGCGATCGGCTGGCCGCGGCCTGGGTCGAGCTTCTCGCCCTCGCGCCGCCGGCGACGGACGAAGTGGAAACGGGCCTCCGGGCGGCCGAGGCCCAAGGGTCCGCCGCCGATGCGGCTTCCTTCGAACGGCTGCGCGGGCGTCTGGCCGACCGGCGGGACGGAGCATCCCGGGCGGGGGCCATCGTCGCGCTGCGGCTGGGGCGCGCGGAGGCGGCCCGGGCGCTGGCCGAGGCGGCGCCGATGCCGGACGACCCGGAGGCCGCCGCGTTCCTGCGCGAGTACGTGCGCGAAGCGGAGGCGGCGGAGCTTCCCGGCGAGGTCGCCTGGTCTGCCCGGCGGCTCGTCGGCCTGAGCGCGCGGCCGGTGGATCGCCTGCGCTGGCTCGCGCTGTCCGGGGAGCAGGCGCTGGCTGCGGGGGATACGGCTTCGGCGCGGCGGGCGCTCGAGGAACTGACGCGGGAGAGCACCCCCGGCGACGGCCCGCACCAACTGGCGTCGCGCCGCCTGTTCGGGCTGCTGGCGGCCAACCCCGCTTCGCTGGATGAGGCGGCCTTCGTACTCGACCGCTATGTGAGGCAGTATCCGGACTCCACGGCGGCCGAGGCGGGGATGCGGGGGGATCTCGCGCTGGGCCACGCCCGGGCCGGCGATCTCGCTACGGCCGAGGCGCTGGTGGCCGACGCCCGGAAGAGGATTCGCGTCGCTTCGTCGGGGCGGCTCGACGCCGCGGCGGCACGGCTGGCGCTGTACGCGGGCCAGCGCGATTCCGCGCGGGAGCGGGCGAGCCGGAGCGCCCGTGAGGCGGAAATCGGGGCGGCGGAACGGACGCGCCGCCTGCGGCTGCTGACGCTCGTGCAGGCGGCGGATACGGCGGAGGTCCGCATCGCGGGCGCCGCCGCGCTCGGCCTCCTCGCCGCTCCGGAGGCGTTTGATCCCGGGCCGGCACTCCGCGACCTGGCCGGCCGCCCGGCATCGAGCGGCCGTTCCGTCGTGCTGGGCTTCATCGCCGAGGCCGCGGAAGCCGCGGGCCAGACCCGCATCGCCGGCGCCCTGCGGCGCCAGATCGTCCGCCAGCACCCGGGAAGCCCCGAGGCCCCTGCCGCTCTCCTGGATCTCGCACGCACGTCCGCTCCCGCCGACGCCGGGTCCTGGCTGGAACAGTTGATCGTGGGGTATCCCCGCAGCGCCCTTGCGCCGGTCGCGCGCCGCATGCTCGCCGAACTCGATGGAGGAGGCCGATGAAGGCCGAGACGAAACGAAGCGGCCTTCGATGCCGGGTTCGATGCTGCGTTCGCTGCCGCCTCCCGCGCCGCCTCCTGCTGGCGGGCCTGGCCTCGCTTGCGGGCGCCTCGGGGGTCGAAGCGCAGCTTCTCGTCCCCATGGACCGCGAACAGGAGAACCACCTCAAAGCCTACGGGTATGTGTTCGGCAGCCTCTCGGACGGCCAGTCGGCCGAATGGCTCCTGAACTATCGCTCCGGGTCCTTTCTCGTGTCGGACGCACCGTCCAACCGCCGGCGAGCCGCGCTCATGGGCGTGACCGTCGAGGCGCTCGACGGGTCCGATGTGGCGAGGATCCGCCGCGAGATCGAGACGCGGAACATGGAGACCGTGCCCCTGGAAAAGGCGCCGACGATCGCGGTCTACACGCCGCCGAACAGTTCCCCGTGGGACGATGCCGTGACGATGGCCCTCGAGTACGCCGAGATCCCCTACGAACGGATCTGGGATCGGGAGGTGCTTTCCGAGGAACTCGAGAACTTCGACTGGCTGCACCTCCATCACGAGGATTTCACGGGGCAGTATTCGAAGTTCTACCTGACGTACGCTTCCTCCGCCTGGCTGCAGGAGGAAGTCGCCCGCAACGAGGCGATCGCGCGCGAACTCGGGTATCCGCACGTGCCCGCCCTGAAGAAGGCCGTCGCGGCCCGGCTCCGGAGCTACGTCGAGGGTGGCGGTTTCCTGTTCGCGATGTGCACGGCGACGGAAACGCTGGAGCTGGCGCTCGCCGCGGCGGGGACCGACATCGCGGCCTCCTTCGCGGATGGGTCGCCGCCGGATGCCGCGGCGAGCGACAGGCTCCGCTGGGCGGACGCGCTCGCCTTCCGCGACGCCGTGCTCGTGATGGACCCCACGCTCAGCGCCTTCAGCGATATCGACGGGCACCAGGTAAACACCCCCTGGAGGGTCGATCTCGGCAGTTTCTCGCTGTTCGATTTCAGCGCCAAGTTCGATCCGGTTCCGGCCATGCTGACGCAGAACCATCGACGCGTGCTGCCCGACTTCTACGGTCTCACGACGACGTTTCGGAAGGAACGCCTGCAGCCCGGCGTCACCGTGCTCGCGGAGGAGGAGGCGCGCGGACGCGTGAAGTACCTCCACGGGAGCCTCGGCGAGGGCACTTTCACGTACCTCGGGGGACACGACCCGGAAGACCCCCGCCACCTGATCGGCGACGCCCCGACGGACCTGGATCTCCATCGGCATTCCGCGGGCTATCGGCTCATCCTCAACAATGTCCTCTTCCCGGCCGCGAAGAAGAAGAAGCTGATCACATGAGGGCCTCGCCCCGAGCGGCTGGCCGGTCCGATGGCCGGTCGAACGGCCGCGCCAGGTCGGGGACCTCGGCTGGCGGGTAGACCGGTGTCCCGCGCCCGAACCGAAGGGTTCGCCGAGCGGAAGCGCGAACGCGACCGTTCCCAGCGCCGGACCCTGGCGGTCGGGTTGCTCGCCTCCGTCGTCCTGCACGTCCTGCTTCTGATCATCGCGGGCGGCGTCCGTGTGGATTCGCTTCCCTTCACGCTCCCGCCCATCGAGACCGTGCCCGCGCCCGACGCCCTCGTCGTGGTCGAAATCGCGCCGATCCTGCCCGAGGATCTTCCCGAGGAACCCCGGCCGGAGCCGCCCGACGAGGAGATCCCGGAAGTCGAACCCGAGCCACTCGAAGAGGAGGAAGAAGAGGCGGAGGAAGAGGAAGAGGAGGCGGAGGAAGAGGGAGATCCCCTCCCGGGAGCGCCGGGCCTGATCGTCGCCGGTCAGCCGACGGCGCCGGAAGGGCCGCGGGGCCGGACCAACGCCTCGCGGCTCCGACTCCGCTTCAGCGACGCGCGCCTGTGGTTCGACCCGCAGTCCCCCCGTCTCATCGGGGAGAGGCTGGTCCAGTTCGCCCGGGCGGACAGCGCGGTCCGGGCGATTCTCCGCGACTGGCTCGACAGCCTCCAACTCGAGGACGACGTGCGGAGCCGCGCGCGCGACTGGACCTTCGAGCGCGATGGCAAGCGGTGGGGATTCTCGGAGCAGGGGATTCACCTCGGCGACGTCACGATCCCCATCCCCATCGGGTTCGCTCCCACGGGGCCGCAGAGGCGTGCCTACGAACAGGCGATCCGCGACCTGACGGCCATCCAGATCCAGAACCTCCGGGACGACGTGGAAGCCGCGGCGGCGGAAGCGCGGGCCCGCATGCGGGAGCGCTCCGAGGAGGAGGTCCGCCGCCGGCGTGGCGACACGCTGCGCGTTCGCGGACCCCCGTAGGGTCCGAGGGCTCCGTGGTTCCGAAGCCGCGGCGCCTCCGTTAGACTGAGCCGCAGCCTGGACGCCGGGGGGTCTCCCCGTCGCACCGATGGTTCTCCCGACACCGCAAACCGTCAGTCAGGAGCCGCCCCTTGGGTGACTCTCAGCCATCCACCGAGCTTTCCTCCCGCTACGATCCCGCGGGGCTCGAACAGCCGCTGTACGAGCGCTGGGTCGACGCGGGCCTGTTTCACGTTCCCGCCGCGGAGGTCGAGCGGCCCTACGTGATCGTGATCCCCCCGCCCAACGTCACCGCCGCGCTGCACATGGGTCACGGGCTCAACAACACGCTGCAGGACGTCCTCATCCGTCGGCGGCGGATGCAGGGCTACGACGCCCTGTGGGTGCCGGGCACGGATCACGCCGGGATCGCGACGCAGAACGTGGTCGAGCGGCAGTTGCGCGCGGATGGCTTCACTCGTTTCGACCTCGGTCGCGGGGCTTTCGTCGACCGGGTGTGGGAGTGGGTCGACGAATACGGAGGACGGATCATCGACCAGTTGCGCACCATCGGGTGTTCCTGCGACTGGGAGCGGACGCGGTTCACGCTCGACGAGGGCCTCTCCAACGCGGTGCGCGAGGTCTTCGTCCGTCTCTACGAGAAGGACCTCATCTACCGCGGCCGCTACATCATCAACTGGTGTACCCGCTGCCGCACCGCGCTCTCGAACGAGGAAGCGGAGCACCGCGACCTCGACGGCAAGCTCTACCGGTTGAGGTACCCTCTGGCGGCCGGCGGCCACGTGGAGGTCGCGACGACGCGGCCGGAGACGATGCTGGGCGACACGGGGCTCGCGGTCTCACCGGACGACGAGCGCTACAGGGACCTCGTCGGCCAGGAAGCCGAGTTGCCGCTGGTGGGACGGCGTCTCCCGATCGTGGCGGACGAACACGTGGACCCGGAATTCGGGTCGGGCGTGGTGAAGGTCACGCCGGCGCACGATCCGAACGACTTCGAGATCGGGCAGCGCCACGGACTCGAAGCGCTCGATGTGATGACGGACGGGGGGGCGATGAACGACGCCGTCCCGGAGGCCTACCGCGGCCTCGACCGCTTCGAGGCGCGCTGTCGCGTCGTGGCGGACCTCGAAGCGGGCGGCTGGCTCGTGGGCGTGGAGGACCATGCCCACGCCGTCGGGCGGTGCTATCGCTGCGACACGGTCGTCGAGCCGCGCCTGAGCCTCCAGTGGTTCGTCCGCATGAAACCTCTCGCGGAACCGGGGCTGGCGGCCTACGAGAGCGGGGAACTGCGCTTCCATCCGGAACGGTTCGGCCGCGTGTACCGCAACTGGATGGAGAACATCCGGGACTGGTGCATCAGCCGGCAGCTGTGGTGGGGACACCGGATCCCCGTCTGGTACTGCGACGCCTCCGATTGCGGCGAGGTCGTCGTCTCCACCGAGGACCCGGACGACTGCCCCGCCTGCGGAGGCGGACTGCGCCAGGACGAGGACGTGCTGGATACCTGGTTCAGTTCGTGGCTGTGGCCTTTCTCCACGCTGGGCTGGCCGCAACAGACCGGGGACCTCCGGTCATTCTATCCCACGGCGACGCTCGTGACGGCGCCCGAAATCCTCTTCTTCTGGGTGGCCCGCATGATCATGGCGGGTTTCGAGTTCATGGGAGCGTTGCCGTTCACCGATGTGCTGTTGAACGGGACGGTCCGGGATCACCTCGGCCGGCGCATGTCCAAATCTCTCGGGAACGGGATCGATCCTCTCGAAGTTGTTGAACTGTATGGTGCTGACGCCATGCGCTTCACGCTCGTTCGAGGGTCGCCGCTCGGAACCGATATCCAGTTGGACTACGAGAATCTGGAAGCTGCGTTCCGCCCGGGGCGCAACTTCGCGAACAAGATGTGGAACGCGGCGCGTTTCGCGCTGCCTCACGCGCGCTGGGACGGCGCGGGGGAGGCGCCACAGCCGACCGCGCTCGCGGACCGGTGGATCCGGAGCCGCCTCGCGCGGGTAGCGCACGAGATGGATGCGGCCTACGAGGGCTATCGCCTCCACGAGGCGGCGGAGGCCGGCCACTCGTTCGTGTGGGGAGATTTCTGCGACTGGTACCTGGAGTTGGCGAAGCACCGGTTGAGCGGCGACGGCGAGTCGGCGCGGGAGGTGGGCCACACCCTGACGCTCGTGATGCGGGGCTGGCTCTCGCTCCTCCATCCGATCGTGCCCTTCGTCACGGAGGCGATCGCCGCGAAGTTGCCGGACGCGGACGGCGCGGGTTCGCTCGTTACGGGCCCGTGGCCGGACTGCCCCGATGACTGGATCGATCCCGCTGCGGATGCGGGGATCGAGGCGCTCCAGGAGTTTGTGGGGGCGGTGCGGACGCTGCGCGCGGAATACGGCGTGGCGCCGGGAACCCGGGTTCGGGTCGTGGTGACGGACGCATCGCCGGCCCTGCGATCGGCTCTGGCCGAGGAGGAGGACAGCATCGCGCGCCTGGCGGGACTGTCCGGGATCGAGCGCGTCGCGGAGGGCGTGAGCGCGGCGTCCGCGGGTGGAGCCGGGGCGCACGCCGTGCTCCGCTCGGGCGGGGAACTCTTCCTCCCGTTGGAAGGAGTCATCGACCTGGAGACCGAGCGCGGGCGCATCCACGCCGAGTTGGAGCGTACGACCGACCTGCTCGCGCGGAGCCGGAGGAAGCTCGACAACGCGGGGTTCCTCGGTAATGCGCCCGAGGAGGTCATCGCACGGGAGCGGAAGAAAGTGACGTCGCTGGGGGAACAGCGCACTCGCCTCGAGGAGAAGCTCCGATCGCTGCGGCCGGGGGTCTGACGCGCACCGGGCCCGGCACCTCCGGGCAGGGGCCGGGAGCCCGCGAACGGCTTACCGCTCTCTTCGCGGACGGGAAGCTTCTCGCGGGGTTCACGGCTCTCCTCATCATGCTGGGCTGCGCGAGGGAGATGCCTCCGCCCGGGGCGCGACCCGACGAGATCCCTCCATCCATCGTCCGCATCCGTCCTGCGCCGGATTCGATCGTCGTCGACTTCGACGGCGCGCTCGAAATCCGCTTCAGCGAACCGGTGCGGATACCGAACGGGATTGCGAGGGAGATGTTCGTCAGCCCGATGGAGACGTACGAGTCCGAGGTGGGGTTCGCGGATCTGCGTCTCCGGCCGGAGGACGGGTGGCGGGACAGCGTCGTGTACTGTTACACGATTCCGACCGATGGGATCAACGATCTCTTGCGCAACGGGATGGAAGTCCCGGTCGAATTCTGCTTTTCCACGGGAGCGGGGATCCAGGAGACCTCGGTCGAGGGGGAAGTGATCGACATACTGACGGGGCAGCCGCTCGAAGAGGCGCGGGTCATCTTCTGGGCGGGACCGGACTCCGTCCCGTACGGCGCGATCTCCGACAGCATCGGAAGGTTCGTGGCGCGCGGCCTGCCGCCGGGCGAGTACGAAGCCTTCGGGTTCGTCGACCGCAATCGCAACATGATTCCCGATCGCGAACTCGAGTCCCATGACAGTGCGTCCGTGGCGGCTTCGCCCGACACGCCGACGGAGTTGAGGCTCGTCCTCGTGGCGCCGGACACGACGCCTCCCGTGCTTGCTCGCGGGCTCGTCGTGGGAAGCGAGACGGTGCAGCTCGAGTTCGATGATTATCTCCTCAACCCTCAACCGGAGGCACCGGGAATCACGATTCGGGACTCCGCGACGAACGAAACGCTGGAGATCGTGGCCAGCCTCATCGGGGCGGCCGACGAGGTGACGTTTCCCCTCGACTCCGCGGCGGTCGCGGACTCCATCGCGACGACGGATTCGGCGGCGGTGGCGGATTCCGCGGCCGTGGAAGCGCCGAGCCCGGATTCCGCCGGCAGCGCGGGGTCCGACTCCGTCACGGAGGAGGATCCCATTCTTCCGTCGAGGTTCATCACCGTGCGGCTCGCGACGGTGATCGATTCCGGGACCTATCGGGTTTCCGTCACGGGCGCGGTGAACGTGCGTCGTCTCACGGGAGGCGGGGATACGTCCTTCGTGGCTGAGCCGGAGCCCCCGTCCGACGACTCGGCGACGGCCGCCGACTCGGTCGCGGTGGAGGACTCGGCCGCCGTCGAGGGCGATTCCGTGGCGGTGGAGCAGGATACGGTGCCTCCGGCGCCCGACAGTCTCGACGTCCCCGGAATCCCGCCGGACACGGCAGGGGCGCCCCCGGACACGGCCGGAGCGCCCCCGGACACGGTCGGAGCGCCCCCGGACACGGTCGGGGCGCCACCGGACACCCTGGGGGTGCCACCGGACACCCTCGGGGTGCCACCGGACACCGTCGGGGCGCCGCCGGACACGGTTCGAAGACGCGCCCCGCGTGGCGCGGGAAGGGCCGGATCGCCCGGTCTCAGGGCGAAGAGGCGGCGCGAATGACGGACCCGCGCCGCCGGCTCCCTTCCATGGATGCGCTCCTCGGGGAGCCCGAGGTCGCCCCCTGGATCGACCGCTACGGCCGCGAGACGGTGAAGGGCTCGCTTCGCCGGGCGTTGGACCGCGCCCGCGCGGACGCGGTCCCCGACTCCGAGCGGCGGGGTCCGGCCGATCTCCTGCGGGCCGCGGAACGCGATCTGGAGGCGCGATCCCGGCCCTCGCTACGCCGCGTGCTCAACGGAACGGGCGTCGTGCTCCACACCAACCTCGGCCGGGCGCCGCTTGCCGACGTGGCCGGTCGCGCGCAGGCCGAGGCCGCCGGCTACGGGAACGTGGAACTCTCTCTCGCGACGGGCCGGCGCGGCTCGCGATACGACCACTGCAGCGACGTCGTCTGTGAACTGACGGGTGCGGGCGCGGCGATCATCGCGAACAACAACGCCGCGGCCGTGGCGCTCGTCGTGAACGAACTGGCGCGGGGCCGCGAAGTGCTCGTGTCCCGCGGGGAACTGGTCGAAATCGGCGGCACGTTCAGGATCCCCGATGTCGTGGGGCGGAGCGGCGGCCGCCTGAGAGAGGTCGGCACGACGAACCGGACGAGGGTCTCCGATTACGCGGCGGCCATCGACGAGTCGACCGGGCTCATTCTGCGGGTCCACCCCTCGAACTACCGGGTCGAGGGCTTCTCCGCGCGCCCCCCTCTCGCCGCATTGGTATCGCTCGCGCGAGAGCGCGGGATCCCGGTCGCTCACGATCTCGGCTCCGGGTTGCTCGATGCGGATCTCCTGCCCGGATTCCCGGAGGGACCCACCGCGCGGGGATCGCTGGCCGCGGGCGTCGACCTCGCGACCTGGAGCGGCGACAAGCTTCTCGGGGGGCCGCAGGCCGGGATCATCGCCGGCGATGCGGCGTTGATCGCGCGTTTGCGCCGGAATCCGCTGCTGCGGGCGTTTCGGGTGGACAAGACGACGCTCGCCGCCCTCGAAGCCACGCTGACGCTGTACCGCGATCGGGATCTCGCCGTCCGGCGCGTGCCGGCATTGCGGATGCTGCGCGAGCCGGCGGAGGCGGTCGAAGCCCGCGCAGCCGCCGCGCGCCCCGAACCTCCGCCGCGAAGCGGGGCGCGCGTGGACGTGATCCGGACCGAGGCCATGGTCGGAGGGGGCGCTTTTCCGGGGTTCGCGATTCCCTCGGCCGGGTGGGCCGTGACGGGGATCGATGTCGAGCAACTCGCGGCGGAGTGCCGCGGCGGCCCTGTCCCGCTCATCGGCCGTATCGAGCGTGCGGCGTTCATCGTCGATGTGCGGACACTCCCCGGCGAGGAAACCGCCCGGGCGGCGGACGCCCTCGCCTCGGCGCTCGATCGACTCGCCGATGCCGGTCGCCGTGATGTCTGACGCCGTGCGGATCGCGGTCCTCGCGTCGGGGGGCGGTTCCAACTTCCAGGCGCTCGTCGACCGCTTCCAGGGCGCGGAAAACCCGCAGCGCGAGATCGTCGGCGTGATCGCCAGCCGCGAGGGGGCGGGCGTCCTCGAGCGGGCCCGCCGGGCCGGAGTGGCATCGGCGGTCTCGCCCGCGGCGGCGACGGGTGACGAAATGGCCGTGTTCCTCCGTCGCACGCTGGACGAGTGGCGAAGCGACATCGTGGTCCTGGCCGGCTACATGAAGCTGGTGCCCGAAACCCTCGTGCGGGCCTGGTGGGGGCGGATCCTCAACATCCATCCCGCGCTGCTGCCCTCGTTCGGAGGCCGGGGAATGTACGGAGCCCGCGTGCACCGGGCGGTCATCGAGGCCGGCGTCCGGATCACCGGAGCGACCGTCCACTTCGTCGACGAGGCGTACGACCGGGGTCCGATTCTGTGCCAGTGGCCCGTACCCGTGCTCGCGGGCGATACTCCCGAGTCCGTCGCGGCCCGCGTGCTGACGGTGGAGCACCGACTCCTGCCGGCGGCGGTCGAAGCGCTGGCTTCCGGGGCGGTCCGCCTGGAAGCGGACCGTCGGGTCCATTGGGTTCGCGAGTGGTTCGACACCGAAACGTTCACCAACCGGGAAGGATGAGTGGGGATGCCGATTGCGCTTGTGAGCGTTTCGGACAAGACGGGAATCGAGGAGTTCTGCGCGGGATTGATCGCCCGGGACTGGGAGATCGCGTCCACGGGAGGGACGATGCGGGTGCTGCGCGCGGCGGGGCTGGAGGTCCGCGGCGTGTCCGACCTGACCGGCCACCCCGAAATGCTGGGCGGCCGCGTGAAGACACTGCACCCGAGGGTGCACGGGGGGATCCTGGCTCGGCGCGACGTGGCCGACGACCTGGATCAACTCGCCGCGCACGGGATGGTCACCATCGATCTCGTGGCCGTGAACCTGTACCCCTTCCGCGAGACGGTCGCCGGCGGGGACGTCACGCTCGGAGAAGCGCTGGAGCAGATCGACATCGGCGGCCCGACGATGCTCCGGGCGTCGGCGAAGAACCACCGATTCGTGTGGCCGGTATGCGACCCGGCCGATTACGGGCGGGTGCTCGATGCCCTCGATGCGGGCGACGTGCCGGAGGCGCCGAAGCTGCGACGGAAGCTCGCGGCCAAGGTGTTCGGACACACCGCGGCCTACGACGCGGCGATTACCCGCTACCTGACCCGGCCGGACGAAGCGGGGGATTCGCCCGGCCTCCCCGCGGGGGAAACCGTCGCCTCGCTCCTGCGCGTACAGTCGCTCCGGTACGGGGAGAACCCGGACCAGCAGGCCGCCTTCTTCCGCGATGGATCCGGTCCGCCGCGGGGGATCCCCGCGCTCGCGCAACTGCACGGCCGGGAACTCTCGTTCAACAACATTCTCGACGTGGACGGGGCTCTCACGGCGATCGCGCCCTTCGTGTCCGGGGGGCGCGCCGCGTGCGCGATCCTCAAGCACTCGACGCCCTGCGGCCTCGCCGTCGGCGCATCGCCGCTGGAGGCCTACGAGAAGGCGCTCGCGTGCGATCCCGTTTCGGCGTTCGGCTCGGTCATCGCCTTCACGGACCCGCTCACGGAGGCCGTCGCGGAAGCCCTCTCGCGGAACTTCGTGGAGTGCCTCGTCGCGCCGGGATATTCGGAGGGTGCGCTCCGCCTCCTGCGGGAGAAGAAGAACATCCGGATCCTGCAGCCCGAGGCGGGCGCGGCGCCGGACGCGAACGGCCACCTGGAGGAAGGGGTGGAAGTGCGCGGCGTGCGCGGCGGAGTTCTGCTGCAGGCGGCCCCCCGGCCGGCGCGTGAGGTGAATCGGGAGGCGCACGTGCCGACGGCGCGGGCCCCGAGCGACGTGGAGTGGGACGACCTCGCGTTCGCGTGGTCCGCGGTGCAGAGCGTGAAGTCGAACGCGATCCTGCTCGCGCGGGATGGGGCGTCGATCGGAATCGGCGCTGGACAGATGAGCCGCGTCGATTCGGTCGAGATCTCGATCCGCAAGGCCCGGGCCCAGGGGTTCGACGTGGCGGGCGCCGTCCTCGGCTCCGACGCCTTCTTCCCCTTCCGCGACGGCATCGATGCGGCGGCGGCCGCCGGCGTGAGGGCGATCGCGCAGCCGGGCGGTTCGAAGCGCGATGCGGAGGTCATCGAGGCCGCCGACGAGCACGGCATGGCGATGGTTTTCACCGGACGGCGGCTCTTCCGGCACTGAATCCCGCGACAGCGCCGCCCGTGCCACGTCCTGCAAGGCGAGGGGTTGCGAAACACGCGGCGCGGGAGCGGTTATACTTGAGCAGGGAACGCCGCAGGTGAAGCGGCCGGCGCCCGGCAAGGGCCGGGGGCCGAACGGCAAGGGAGAATCCCCATGGCGAACATTCATATTCCGCCCGGCTGGAGGCTCAGGGAGAGCGAAGCCACGCCGGAGTCGGTGTACCTTGATCGGCGGCAGTTCGTGGCCCGCATGGGCGGGGGAGCGGTCCTCGCCGCCGCCTCGCTCGCCTGCCGGCCCGGCGGCGCGGCGACGCAGCAGCGCGGCCCGCTCGACAACATCCCGGACACGCCGACCGCGGACCTTTATCCCGTGGCCGTGAACGATCCGCGCTTCACGCCCGGCGATCGCCACAAGGAGATTTCGCCGGAGGAGATCGTGGCCACGTACAACAACTTCTACGAGTTCGGCACCGACAAGGACGGCGTGTGGCGCAACGTCGGTCCGTTCGAGGCCCGCCCGTGGGAACTGGAAGTCACGGGCCTCGTCGAGAATCCCGGCGTCTACGACCTCGTGGAACTCGAACGCGCGTTCCCGCTCGAGGAGCGCATCTACCGGCACCGCTGCGTGGAACGGTGGTCCGTGGTCGTCCCGTGGATCGGGTTCCCGCTGGCAAGGCTCCTGGAGCGGGTGCAGCCGCGGAACGACGCGAGCCATGTTGCCTTCGTCACGTTCAACCGTCCCGAACAGGCGTACGGCATGAAGTCGATGACCTGGTGGCCGTGGCCGTACCACGAGGGGCTGCGCATGGACGAGGCGATGAATGAACTCGCCTTCGTCGTGACGGGTATGTACGGCCATCCGCTCCAGAAGCAGAACGGCGCGCCGGTCCGGATCCACCTTCCGTGGAAGTACGGGTACAAGAGCCCCAAGAGCATCGTCCGCATCGAGGTCACCGACCAGCAGCCGGCTACGTTCTGGAATACCTCGACGCCCGCCGAGTACGGCTTCTATTCCAACGTCGATCCCGGCGTACCTCACCCCCGCTGGTCCCAGGCGCAGGAAGAAATCGTCGGTACGGGGCAGCGGGTTCCAACGCTCCCGTTCAACGGATACGGCGAGTGGGTGGGGGAACTCTACGGCGGTCGCGTGACGCCGGCGGGAGACGTGCCGCACGCCCGCTGAGGGTCCGCTGAGGGTCCGGTGGGCGGGGCTCCTTGACCCGCCCGCCGTCCCCGGCTAGAGTCCCGCGGGCTCTGCGGAGGCAGAGTCCGCTCTGAATCGAAATATTTCCCGAAACACATATAGATACGCCCTTGAGACGACGCGCGATCGCAGCGCTCGTGCTTTTCCTTGGGGTCTTGTTCAGCCAGGGTTGCGGCGGCGAATACCCGCAATCCGCACTGCACCCCAGTTCAGACTCCGCCACGCTCCTCGACCAGCTCTTCGATCAGATCTTCTGGTGGGCGGTCGGCGTGTTCGTCGTGGTGGAGGGCATCCTCGTCTACGTGTTCGTGCGTTTTCGGGAGCGGCCGGGCGACGCGCGGCCGAAGCAGGTCCACGGGCACCTTCTCCTCGAAGTGGGCTGGACGCTGGCCCCGGCGCTCATCCTCGTGGCGATCGCGATTCCGAGCATCCGCGCCATCTTCATCATCGACCGGTCGACGCCGGACCCGGAGGCGCTCGTCGTCGAGGTCATCGGCAAGCAGTGGTGGTGGGAATTCCGCTATCCGGAACTCGGTATCGTGACGGCGAACGAGGCTCACGTCCCGCTGGGCCGCACCGTCGACCTGAGGCTCCGTTCCGCGGACGTCATGCACTCCTTCTGGGTGCCGCGCCTGGCCGGAAAGCGGGACCTCGTGCCGGGGACCGAGAACCAGCTCTGGTTCCGCGCGGATTCCGTCGGCGTGTACCACGGGCAATGCGCGGAGTTCTGCGGCACGGCGCACGCGCTCATGGGGATGCGCGTGATCGTGGACGAGCCGGCGGACTTCGAGCGCTGGGCCCGAGCGAACGCGGAGCCTGCTGCGGCGCCCGCCGCCGCGGAGGCGCGGGCCGGGCAGGGGGTGTTCATGGCGAACGCGTGCGTGAGCTGCCACGCGGTGAGAGGGACGCCTGCCGCGGGGCAGTTCGGCCCGGACCTCACGCACTTCGCGAGCCGGCTCACGATCGCCTCGGGCGTGCTGGAGAACACCCCCGCGAACCTGACGCGCTGGCTGGATTCCACCCAGCACGTGAAGCCCGGCAACCTGATGCCCGAGGTCCAACTGAGCGACGCGCAGATCCGGCAGCTCGTCGCCTACCTCGGCTCGCTCCGGTAGAGGCATGGCGATGACGGACGCACATCCCACGGGGATCTGGAGCTGGCTGACGACGGTCGACCACAAGCGGATCGCGATCCTCTACTTCGTGGTCGGGTTCGCCTTTCTGCTCATCGCGGGCGTCGAGGGGCAGCTCATCCGGCTCCAGCTCGCCGCCCCCGAGCGCAGCTTCCTCGATCCGGACCTCTACAACCAGTTGTTCACGATGCACGGCACGACGATGGTGTTCTTCGCCGGCATGCCGCTCGTCGTCGCCTTCTTCAACTTCGTCGTGCCCCTGCAGATCGGGGCGCGCGACGTCGCCTTCCCCCGCCTGAACGCGTTCTCTTTCTGGGTCTTCCTCTTCGGCGGCCTCTTCCTGTACGCGAGCGTCCCCCTCCGAATGATGCCCGACGGGGGCTGGTTCGCGTACATGCCGCTGACGAACCCCGAGTACTCCCCGGGCCTCGGCATCGATTTCTACGTGCTCGCGCTTCTGATTTCCGGCGTGGGGTCGATCGCGGGCGGACTGAACTTCCTCGTCACGATCCTCAACATGAGGGCGCCGGGGATGACGTTCATGAGGATGCCGCTCTTCACCTGGATGGCGCTCATCGTCTCCGCGCTCATCCTGCTTGCCTTCCCGCCCTTCACGGTCGGGCTGATCTTCATGCTCTTCGACCGCCGTTTCGGCACGCACTTCTTCGACGCGGCGGCGGGCGCGGACCCCGTCCTCTGGCAGCACCTGTTCTGGGTCTTCGGGCATCCGGAGGTCTACATCCTCATCCTGCCGGCCTTCGGCATCGTCTCCGACGTGATCCCGACGTTCTCGCGGAAGATCCTGTTCGGGTATCCGGTCGTCGTCTTCTCGGGCGTCCTCATCGCCTTCCTCGGCTTCGGCGTGTGGGTCCACCACATGTTCTCGGTCGGACTCGGGCCCGTGGTGAACGCGGTCTTCGGCGGGGCGACGATGCTCATCGCGATTCCGACCGGGATCAAGATCTTCAACTGGATCGCGACGATGTGGGGGGGACGGTTACGCTTCCGAACGGCGATGCTCTTTGCGGTCGGCCTCGTGGCGACGTTCACGATCGGCGGCCTGAGCGGCGTCATGCACAGTTCGCCGCCGGCGGACCTGCAGCAGACGGACACGTACTTCGTGGTCGCGCACTTCCACTACGTGCTCATCGGCGGGACGGTCTTCGGCCTCTTCTGCGGCTTCTATCACTGGTTCCCGAAGGCGACCGGACGGATGCTGCACGAGGGTCTCGGGAAGGCCCATTTCTGGCTCGCCTTCCTCGCCCTCAACGTGACCTTCTTCCCGATGCACTTCGCGGGACTCCTGGGGATGCCGAGGCGGACCTACACGTACGCGGAGGGACTGGGTCTGGATGTGTTCAACCTGATCTCGACCATCGGGGCCTTCATCTTCACGCTCTCCTTCGTGCCGCTCGTCTGGAACCTGTGGCGCACGTGGCGGCGCGGAGAGGCGGCCGGACACAACCCGTGGGACGCGTCGACGCTCGAATGGACGACGGCCTCGCCGCCGCCGCACTACAACTTCGCGGAGATCCCGACCGTCGACCGCCGGGATCCGCTCTGGCATCCGTACGTCGAACCGGAGGCGCGCGGGGAGGGGGATGAACCCGGGGGCGCGGTGCCGCGGCGGCAGCCTGACGAGCCGCCGGCGCCGGTGGTCATGCCGAATCCGTCGTACTGGCCGCTCGTGCTCGCCGTGGGGATGCTCCTCATGACGATCGGCGCGCTCGGGTCGCTCGGGCTGACCCTCTTCGGCCTGCTCGTGACGGCGGTGGGGCTCTTCGCGTGGGCCTTCGAGCCCCCGTTCGGCGAGGAGGCGCACTGATGGAGGGGCCGACCTCGACGGGAATCCCGAACCGCAAGCTCGCGATGTGGACCCTCATCGGATCGGAGTGCATGCTCTTCGGCACCCTGATCGCCACGTACATGATCTATCGCGGCCGGAACCTCGTGCCGCCCTATCCGCACGACCTCCTGAACATCCCGTTCATCACCGTCACGACCTTCGTGCTCCTGATGAGCAGCCTCATGATGGTGCTCGCGCTCGCGGCGGTGCAGAGGAACGACCTGCGGGCGACGAAGCTGTGGCTCGCCCTGACGGCGCTGTTCGGCCTCATCTTCCTCGGCGGCCAGTACTACGAGTTCAGCCACTTCGTGCACGAAGGGTTGCCGCTGTCGAGGAACCTGTTCTCGTCGACCTTCTTCGTCCTGACGGGAACGCACGGCGCCCACGTCGCCGGAGGCGTGATCTGGCTGAGCACGCTCTTCGTGAGGACGATGAACGGGAAGCTCGACGCCCGACATGCGGAGACGGTGGAGATCGCCGGCCTCTACTGGCACTTCGTGGACGTCGTGTGGATTATCCTCTTCACCCTCATCTACCTGCTGGTGTGAGGCACACGTGAGCCGCCACTCCGCCGAGTCGCACCCGAGCACGCGCCTCTACGTCTCCATCGCGGTCATCCTCGCCGCGCTGACGGCGCTCGAGGTGATGGTGTTCTACATCGAGGCGCTCGCGCCGGTGCTCATCCCGATTCTGCTCGTGATGATGGCGGCGAAGTTCGCGCTCGTCGCGATGTTCTTCATGCACCTGAAGTCCGACGGCCCGGTCCTCACGGCCATCTTCGCCTGGGGGACCTTCATCGCCACCGCCATCGTCGTCGGCCTGATGGCGATCTTCGGCAAGTTCGGGGCCTAGTGTGGTGTCGCAGAATCCCACGGCCATTCGAGCGCTCAGCGGGCCGGGGTCGCGGAGAGCGCGTAGAGGAAGAGGTTCACGCCCATCCTGATCGCGGACTCCCGTACCTGGGGCGCGTCCCCGTGCACGCCTTCGTCCTCCCATCCGTCCCCGAGGTCGGACTCGAAACTGTAGTAGACCGCGAGGCGGCCATCGAGGAAGATGCCGAACCCCTGTGCGGGGTTCCCGTCGTGTTCGTGAATCTTGGGCAGGCCGTCCGGCATCTCGTAGAAGATCCGGTAGACGCTGTGTGCGAGCGGCACTTCGGCGAGGGGAAGTTCCGGAAAGAGACGGGCGATCTCGCGGCGGAAGGATTCGTCCAGGCCGTAGTTGTCGTCCACGTGCAGGAAGCCGCCCCCGTACAGGTAGGCGCGCAGGCGTTCGATCTCCAGTGTACTGAAGGACATGTTCCCGTGTCCCGTCGCGTACAGGTAGGGATGGTCGGCGAGGTCCGGATCCGCCGCGCCCACCTCCGCGGGCCGGTCGGCCACCGGGATTCCGGTCCGGGACCGGATCTGCTCCAGGAGGTTGTCGAGGCTCGAGGGGTTCGCGTACCAGTCGCCCCCGCCGTCGTACCGCAGGCGTGCGATCGTCGTCGGCTCCGTCCGCTGCGACCCGTCCGGCGGCTGGCCGGCGAGGCTCGGACAGGATCCGAGCGCGGCCAGCGCGGCGGCGGCCACCGTGACGAAGCCGAGGACCATCTGCGGCGTGCGGTCGCCGCGCCTCTGCTTCGCGCGGCAGTGCGGACAGGTCCGCGTCGCGTCCGGTACGCTGCACCGGCAGCGTGGGCACGGCTTCACTGCCCTTTGCCTGGGTTCATCGGGGCGCCTCGGTCGCAGGGCGCGGCGCCTCGGCCGCGCGGTGTCTCCCCGTAGATTATCGGTTCGCGCGCTCCGGGGCGAAGGCTTAGGATGTGCCGCGCGACGGGCCGCTTTCCGGCCTGCCGGACCACGAGGACCTGGACGATGCGTCGATACTCGGCCTACGACCCCCCTGAGTACGTTTCCTGGCAGCCGGACCCCGAACTCCTGAAGGAGTACAGGTCGCGCATCCGGGCGGACGCCGCCCGCGAGCGGGAGATCGCCGCGCTGCCTCCCGAAGCGCACCTCGCGTTGTATCGGGGACTCCTCCGTTTCCGCCTCAGCGACATCGCCCTCACGCGGTGGGTGAAGCAGGGCGTGATCTCGAAGGCGTGGCTCGGGACCGGGGAGGAAGCCGTGACCGTGGGGGCGGTGAACGCGCTCGACCGCCGCGGCGCCGACGGGGATATCGTGGGTCCCATGATCCGCAACCAGGGCGCGAACCACGAGATGGGCATGCCGATGGCGGAGGTGTTTCGCACCTACCTCGGGACGGCGGACGCCCCGGCCGGGGGGCGGGACCTGCACCTGGGAGATCTCCGCTACGGGGTGTGTCCGCCCATCAGCATGGTCGCTACGCTGTCGACCGTCATGAACGGGTTTGCCCTCGCCTTCCGGATCCGCGGCGAGCCCCGGGTGGCGCTGACCTGGGTCGGGGACGGCGCGACGAAGCACGGCGAGGCACACGAGGCGTTCGCCTTCGCGGCGTCGCTCGGGCTGCCGATCGTCTTCATCATCCAGAACAACCAGGTGGCGCTGGGGACGCGGCTGGACCAGCACCACGTGCCGCCCGACTTCTCGGACTGGGGCGCGGCGTACGGGATGCCGTCCGTATCGGTGGACGGGAACCACGTGCTCGAGGTCTATGCGGCCACGCGCGTGGCGGCCGAACGCTGCCGGAAGGGGAAGGGCCCGCAACTCATCGAGGCGCGCACCTTCCGCATGGGAGGCCACGCGACGCACGATGTGCGCGAGGCCCGGGCCACTTTTTCGCGCGAGTTGTTCCGGTACTGGGGGCGGCGCGACCCGATCGGGCTCTACGAGGAGTACCTGGCGGGGATCGACCTCGGAGTCGCCGGCGCCGGCGGCCTGCGCGAGCGGAACCTCCGCAAGCTCGCCGCGGTGGAGCGCGAAGTGGAGGCGGAGATCGAGCAGGCCGCGGGCGAGGCTCTGGCGAGCCGTGAGGAGGCGGCCCCCCGCGGCGACACGGTGACGCTCGGCGTGTACGGCGGGGCGTCGGCATGACGGGCGGCGGCGCCCGCCCGCGGCGGTCGGGCTCGATCGATGGCGCCTCCTGGACGTTGTACGACGCCGCCCGGGCGCCGTCCGGCCTCGGTCTCGGCTACTTCGTGTGCGACGACCCGCAGTGCGCGGACCGGCGGACGGCGCTTCCGGCGGGACCGGCTCTCCCGGAGCTCGATGACGAGGTCTTCCGCGCGTTGTGGGAGGCGGGACGAGAGCTCACGAGGACCGAGCGCCGGGTCATCGACGGCACGGGAGCGATCTGGCTCGCCCAGGGCATGGGACCGGTGTGGGCGGAGGGGGGGAGCGCGGCGGATACCGTCGGCCTCCGCCTGCGCTGCATCACCGACGAGCGCCCCGTGGTGGAACTGAACGGCGCCACGCTCTCCGAGATGTCGGACGCGGAACTCATCGCGCGAATCGGCGCCCCCCAGGGACCCGAAGGAGTCGCGCCATCCTCCGACTGACGTTTCTCGGAACGGCTTCCTCGCGGCCGACGGTGTCGCGGAACGTTTCGTCGCTCGCCCTGAAGCGCGAGGGGCGGTTGTTTCTCCTTGACTGCGGCGAGGGGACACAGCGGCAGATGATGCGGTACGGGGTGGGATTCTCCCTCGACGATATCCTCATCACGCACCTCCACTCCGACCACTACCTCGGGCTGGCGGGTCTGCTCCGCACCATGAGCCTCCAGGGCCGCGACGGGCCGCTTCGGATCTGGGCGCCCCACGGCACGGGCGAGACGCTCCGCGCGCTCCGGGATCTGGGAGGGGACCGACTGGCGTTCGACGCGACGGTGCATGAACTCCGGGCGGGCGAGGCGGTCGAAGGGGACGGTTTTCGGGTGGAGGCGTTCGCGACCGAGCATACGCGGCGGTCACTCGGATACGCCCTCATCGAGGATGCGCGTCCCGGGAGGTTCGATGTGGCGGCCGCACGCGAACTGGGCGTCCCGGAAGGTCCGCTCTTCGGCCGCCTCCATCGCGGGGAGAGCGTGGAACTGGAAGGCGGCCGGCGCGTCGACCCCGCGGATCTCGTGGGTCCCCCGCGGCCGGGCAGGAAGGTCGTGTACACGGGGGACACGCGCCCGTGTCCGGAGACGGTCCGAATCTCGCGCGACGCGGACATCCTCGTGCACGAGGCGACGTTCACGGAGGAGGAACGCGGTCGGGCGCGGGAAACCGGCCACTCCACCGCCGCCGGCGCGGCCGGGGTCGCGCGCGAGGCCGGGGTGCGGAGGCTCGTTTTGACGCACATCAGCGCCCGATACGCCGAGCGGCCGGCACAACTGCTGGAGGAGGCGCGCGCGGTCTTCCCTCGCGCGGAACTCGCGCGTGACGGCTGGTCCACCGAGGTCACGTTCGATGACGCGGACGCCGGAGATCCGGACCCTTGATCCGCGTGCGCGTACCGGGGGACAAGTCGATCTCCCACCGCGCCGCGCTCCTCGCGCCGCTCGCCTCATCGGCGTCCGTCGTGCGCGGCCTGTCGGACGGCGTCGATGTGCGGGCGAGCGTGCAAGCGATGCAGCGACTCGGCGCCGCGGTCGAGTGTGAGGAGGACGAGCCCGGTCTCACGATCCGCTGCGCGGGCGGGGGGCTGAACGTCGCCTCGGCTCCGCGGCTCGATTGCGGGAACAGCGGGACGACCGCGCGCCTCCTCGCCGGGATCCTGGCGGGTTACGGCATCCCCGCGGTCCTGGACGGAGACCCGTCGCTTCGCGGCCGACCCATGCGCCGCGTCATCTATCCGCTGCAGGCCATGGGGGCGCGCATCGAGTACGACGGGGAGCCGGACCGGCTTCCCGTGCGGCTCCGCGGGCGAGCCACGGGGACACTGAGGACCCTGCGCCACCGCGGCAGGGTCGCCAGCGCCCAGGTCAAGTCGGCGGTGCTCCTGGCGGGCGTGTTGGCCCGCGTGCGGGTCGAAGTCAGCGAGCCCGCCCTCTCCCGGGACCATACCGAGCGCATGCTGGCCGAGATGGGGGTGCCGCTCACCTTCGATCCCGGGCGGACCGGGGCGGGGGACGTGAGTTTCGACCCGGCCGATTGGGAAGGCGCGCTCGAGGGGCTCCGCATGACCGTGCCCGGCGACCCCTCCTCGGCCGCCTTCCTGATCGGGGCGTCGCTCCTCGGCGGCCGAACGGTGAGGGTGGAGGCCGTGGCGGCCAATCCCGGGCGCACCGGCTTTCTCTCCGTACTCGAGGAGATGGGGGCCGGCGTGGACCGCGACCCGGCGCCGGCCCCGGGCGGGGAACCGCGGGAGACGTGGACGGTCCATCCGCCGGATGGCCTGCGGGCGTTCTCGATCGGCGGCGATCTGATCCCGCGGGTGATCGACGAGATTCCGCTTCTCGCCATCCTCGCCGTCCGGGCGCGGGGTCGTTCCGAGATTCGCGATGCCGCCGAACTGCGCGTGAAGGAGAGCGATCGCCTTGCCGTGCTGGCGCGTACGCTCGAGAAGCTCGGTGTCGTCGTGGAGGAGACGCCCGACGGCCTCGCGATCCAGGGTCGTGCCGGACGGTTGAGCGGCGACGTCGAGACGCGCGGCGACCACCGGATCGCCATGGCGTTCGGGGTTCTGGACGCGGCGGGAGACGCCGACCTGAGGATCGACGACCGCGCGTGCGCGGACGTCTCGTATCCGGATTTCTGGGAGGCGCTGGAGCCCTTCCGCCGCGACTCCCGCCGAGGGCGTTCTTCGCCGGCGGGTCGAGTGATCGCGGTGGACGGCCCCGCCGCTTCGGGCAAGAGCAGCACGGCCCGGAGCGTGGCCCGGCGACTCGGCTTCATGCACGTGAACTCCGGGCTGCTCTACCGGGCGATCACCTGGTGGGCTCTCGACAGGGGCATTGCGGAGGACGCGCCGTCCATCGAGGCCGCGGTGCCCGGGCTGGACCTCGCTCTCGTCCCCGGACGCGACGGATTCGATGTGTCCGTCGCGGGGGCCCGACCCGGCCCGGCCCTCGAATCGTCCGAGGTGACCGCGCGGGTGTCCGCCGTTTCCACGCTTCCCGCGGTTCGGGAGGTCGTGCTGGAGCGGCTGCGCCGGGCGGGCCGCCACCACGAGATCGTCTGCGACGGACGCGACATCGGCACCGCCGTCTTCCCCGATGCGGATCTGAAGATCTTCCTCGTGGCGGAAGCCGGCGAGAGAGCCCGCCGTCGACTGCGCCAGCGCGCCGTTTCCTTCACGGAGGACGACGTCGAGCGCGAGACCCGGCGTCTCGAGGCGCGCGACCGGCTGGATCGCTCGCGCCCGCTGTCCCCGCTGCGGCGAGCCCCCGACGCGATCGAGATCGACACGACGGCCATGTCCCCCGACGACGTGCTGGATGCCATCCTCGATCTTGCGGCTGCCGCGTTCCGTTGACGCTTCCGCAGCTTGAATCTAAATTAGCGTACTGTTCGAGGATCGTGGCGGAAAAAGTGGCGCTTCGCCGCGAATCCTGTGGAGACCCGACACCAGGGATCGGCCGGCGGCTGGGCGGAGGCGGTGAAGCTCGGTTGAGGTCGATTCTTTTTTGCCACGAGGCCCGGCGGGACGCATTGTCGGCCCCGCGCGGGAGCTTGATTCCCTATGCCCGACGATACCAACCCTCAGACCGACGCCCCCGAGACCACGGACGCGCCGCCGGAAGTCGACGACGCCGTTCAGGAAGACGCGGAGGTCGCGGTCGCGACCCCGGCCGCCTTCGAGCCCAGCGCCATCGACCTGGATCTCGACGCGGACCCTCGGGATGACTCCCAGCACGACCAGGCGGAGTACGCCGAACTCTACGCGCTCTACGAGGACACCCTAAGCCGCATCACGGAAGGCGAGATCGTCTCCGCTCAGGTTATCGGAAAGACGGAGACGGACATCATCCTCGATGTCGGCTTCAAGTCCGAAGGGGCCGTCCCGCTCGACGAGTTCGCGGATCCGGACGAAGTGCAGATGGGCGATTCCGTCGACGTCCTCCTCGAGAGCCTCGAGGATGAGGAAGGCGTCGTCGTCCTGTCGAAGAAGAAGGCGGACTTCCTCCGCGTCTGGGAGAAGATCAAGGACGCCTTCGACAACGACCGTCCGGTGCAGGGGCGCATCAAGCGGAAGATCAAGGGTGGCGTCACCGTCGACCTCATGGGGGTCGACGCGTTCCTTCCGGGGTCCCAGATCGCACTTCGCCGCGTGCCCAACGTCGACGATCTTCTCGGCGACGAGTACGACTTCAAGATCCTCAAGCTCAACAAGCGCCGCCGGAACATCGTGGTGAGCCGCCGGGTCCTGCTCGAGGAGGAACGGGCGGGGAAGCGCGAGGAACTCAAGAAGGAGCTGTCGGTCGGCGACGTGCGCGCGGGAATCGTCAAGAACATCACCGACTTCGGCGCCTTCATCGACCTCGGCGGGATGGACGGCCTCCTCCACATCACCGACATGTCCTGGGGGCGCATCGGCCATCCCTCGGAAGTCTGCGAGATCGGCCAGACGCTTGAGATCAAGATCCTCGACATCGACTGGGACCGCGAGAGAATCTCGCTCGGCCTCAAGCAGCTTCAGGAGTACCCCTGGAAGAACGTGGCCGAGAAATACCCGGTCGGGACACGCGTGCTGGGCCGGGTCGTCTCGATCACGAACTACGGCGCCTTCGTCGAACTCGAGCGCGGTATCGAGGGTCTCGTCCACATCTCCGAGATGTCGTGGACCCGCAACGTCCGCCATCCCTCCCAGCTGGTCGGCATCAACGACAAGGTCGAATGCGTCGTCCTCCGCGTCGATGAGGAGGCGCAGAAGATCTCGCTCGGCATGAAGCAGGTGGAGGAGGACCCGTGGCTGGCCCTCCCGGCGCAGTACCCGCCGGGGACGAAGATCCGCGGGCTGGTCCGCAACCTCACGTCCTTCGGCGCCTTCGTGGAGGTCGAGGCGGGAATCGACGGTCTCGTCCATATCTCCGACATGAGCTGGACACGGCGGGTGCAGCATCCGGCCGAGGTGCTCCGCAAGGGCGAGGAGGTCGATGTCGTCGTGCTCTCGATCGATCCCGACCAGAAGCGGATCTCCCTCGGATTGAAGCAGGTGCAGGAAGATCCGTGGTATCAGCTCGCGCAGACCTACCAGCCGGGGCGGGAAGTGGCGGGCTCGATCACGCGGCTGCTCGAGAAGGGCGTCGTCGTGGATCTCGGGAGCGACCTCGAAGGGTTCGTGCCGATCTCGCAACTCGGCGTGGAGGCGACGATTGACGAGCCTTCCGACCACTTCGACGAGGGGCATCGGCTCGAGCTGCGCGTACTTGAGACCGATCCCATCAACCGCCGCATCGTGCTCGCCGTCGTCGACGCGCCGGATGTCCCGTACGACGCCGAGGAAGTAGAGTACGAGAACATGGCGGCGTCGAAGTCCGGCGCCGCGGCGGACGACACGGACGAGGGGGAGCAGTCCGATTCCGGTGGTGAGGCAGGGGAGTAGCCCCTTCCAGGAGCGGCGAAGCGCGGCGCGGGGGCGCTTGGCCCTCGGCTGCAGCGCCGTACTGGTCGCGGCCGCGGGCTGTGCGCTCATTGCCGGCAACCCACCCATCGAGACGGCCGCGCCCGGCACCGTCGATGCGGAAGGAGCGTCGGCCGCGCTCCGGGTCGCCGAGTCCGACTTCGAGCAGGGGCGCTTCGCCGCCGCGGCGGCACGCGGGGATTCGCTGAACGCCGCCTGGCGCGAGACGGAACCTCTCCGGGCGCTCGCGGATCGCGCGCTGTCCGTGGCGGGCCGGGCGCTGGAGGCGCAGAGGCTCCCGAGCGCCGCGGCGGACCGTTATGGCGCGCTCCTCGCCCACGCCCCTGCCGACCCCCTGCGGACGGCCACCCTGGAGCGACTCGTCCGGGTCCTCTCGGACACGGGCCGCGAGCCCGAGGCCGTCGCCGCGATCCTCGCCACGCCCGGGGGGATGGAGACCGTCGGCGCGGAGAATCTCCGCCGGTTGGCCGCCGCCCTTGCGGTAGGCGAATTGCGCCCGTTGGCGGAGAACTTCCCGCCCGAGACGGCCGCGGCCGCGATCGTTCACACGCAACTCGTCCGCCTGCTCATCGTCGAGCAGGAGGGAGATGAGGCGAGGCGCCTGGCCGCTCGCATCCTGGAGGGGCAACCCGCCGCACCCGAGCGGGTCACGGCGGAGCTGATCGCGGGGGCGGGAACGGAACTCGGCAGCGGCAGCGCGCGCATCGGCGCGATCCTGCCGCTCACCGGCGACCTCGCGGAAGTGGGCCAGGTGCTGCGCGAGGGGATCGAACTCGCGGTCGAGCGATATCGCGGCGGGGGCGCGACGGGCTTCGAGGTCGAACTCATCTTCCTCGATGACGAATCGGATCCGGAGAACACGGCGGGTCTCGTGCGGGCGCTCGAGGGACGGGACGTGATCGCGATCGTGGGTCCGCTCCGCTCCGAGTCTCTCGCGGCGGCTTCCCGGGCCCGGCGGAATTCGAGGCTCCCGATCATAAGCCCCACCGTGACGGACGTGCTGAGGCCCGCATCGGCGACCTATACCCTCTACGACGCGGAGACGCGCGTCTCGGATGTCGCAGAGGCACTGGCGCGCTGGACGCTGGAGGAACTGCGGCTCCGGAGGGTGGCCGTGCTGGAGCCGGACGGGGTCGGACTCGGAGGCGCCGTGAATGCGTTCACGCGAACGATTCGGGAGAACGGCGGCCTGCTCGTGGGGCACGAGCGCTACGACCCCGGGCTCACGACCTTCCAGGGACCCATCGAAGCCGTCGCGGCCTCGGAGCCCGACGTCGTCTTCGCGCCGGCGGCGTCCGCGTCCGGCGTCCTCGCCGTCGCCCCTCAGCTCTTCTACTACGGGCTGTACAACGTGATCGTGCTGGGGAGCGAGGCGTGGGCCGAACCGGCTGCGCTGCGTCGTCTCGAGCGCTTCGCGACGGACCATCGCGTGATCGGCCTTGCGACGGACCGCGTCAGCCCGGGCACGCCGTGGCGGCGATTTGTCGCCGATTATGAGAGACGATATCGCAAGGCGTTGCGGGACAACATTATGCCGGCTCTGGCACACGACGCGACGCTCCTGGTGCTCTCCGCGCTCGACGGCGCGCAACTGCCGATCCCGGCCGCGCTCGCGGCGTACCTCGAGTCGGGGCCGGAAATCGAGGGCGTGACGGGCCGCCTGCGTCCCGAAGCCGGACGATCCGTCGTGCGGCGCTCCACGGAGATCCGCATGCTGGTGGACGGTTCGCCCGCGGAGGCGGACAGAGAGGAGCTTCTCCGCTGGCTGGCGGAGGTGCGCGCCGCGCCGTCTCCCTTCGCGCCGCGCGACTCGGTGCGCGTGGACACCTTGCGCGCGGACACGCGGCCCCGTGGGCGAACGATGGGCATCCGGTGAGCGCCCGGTGAGCATCCCGTGAGCATCCTGTGAGCATGCGCGAGAAGCTGGCCGAACTCGAGGCCCGTTCGGAGCGCGCCGCCCGCGGCGACCCGGATCGGCTCGCCCGCCAGCACGCGCGCGGCAAGCTGGGCGCGCGGGAACGCCTCGAGATCCTCCTCGACGAGGGGAGCTTCGTGGAGTTCGACCGCTTCGTCGAGCACCGCTGCACGGACTTCGGGCTTGGGGACCGGCGCGTCCCCGGCGACGGCGTCATCACGGGCTACGGCCGCATCGACGGCCGCATCGTCTACGTATTTAGCCAGGACTTCACGGTTTTCGGCGGCTCGCTCTCGGAAGCGCACGCCGGCAAGATCGTGAAGGTGCTGGACCTCGCGACGCGGAACGGCGCCCCCTTCATCGGGATCAACGATTCCGGCGGCGCACGGATCCAGGAAGGCGTCGCCTCGCTCGGCGGCTATGCCGACATCTTCCTCCGAAACACGCTGGCCTCGGGCGTGATCCCGCAGCTGAGCGCGATCCTCGGGCCGTGTTCCGGAGGAGCCGTCTACAGCCCCGCCATCACCGATTTCGTGTTCATGGTGGACGGGGTGAGCCACATGTTCATCACGGGCCCCGGCGTCGTGAAGACGGTGACGCACGAGGACGTGACGTTCGACGAACTCGGCGGCGCGGCGGTGCACGCGAGCCGGTCCGGCGTCGCGCACTTCCGTTCGGCGACCGAGGTCGAGGCGCTTGGCGCCGTTCGCCGCCTCCTTTCCTACCTGCCCTCGAACAACCAGGAGACGCCTCCGTGGCGGGAGACGACGGATCCGGCGAACCGGGCCGACGAGGCGCTTCTCGAGATCGTGCCGGACGATCCGAAGCTTCCGTACGACATGCTCGACGTCATCCGCCGGGTCGTCGACACCGAAAGCCTGATGGAAGTCCACGCCGATTACGCCGGCAACATCATCACCGGCTTCGCTCGTCTCGGGGGGCATGCCGTGGGCATCGTCGGCAACCAGCCGGCGGTCCTCGCCGGCGTCCTGGACAGCGATGCGAGCATCAAGGCCGCCCGTTTCGTCCGCTTCTGCGATGCGTTCAACGTCCCGCTGGTGACTTTCGAGGATGTGCCCGGTTTTCTTCCGGGACTGAGGGAAGAGCACGAGGGCATCATCCGAAACGGCGCCAAACTCCTCTTCGCCTACTGCGAGGCGACCGTGCCGAAGCTCACCGTCATCACTCGCAAGGCCTACGGCGGCGCGTACGACGTGATGTCGTCCAAGCACATCCGGGGCGACCTCAACCTCGCCTGGCCCAGCGCCGAGATCGCGGTAATGGGCGCAAAGGGCGCGGTGGAGGTCCTGTTCCGTCGCGAGATCGCCGCGGCCGGGGACCCCGTGGCGCGCACCGCCGAACTGGAGGCGGAGTACCGGGCGAAGTTTGCCAACCCCTACCTGGCCGCGGAACGCGGGTTCATCGACGACGTGATCGACCCGCGCGAGACGCGCGCGCGCCTCGTGTCGGGGCTCGAAGCCATGGCCGAGAAGCGCGACCGCAACCCGCCCAGGAAGCACGGCAACATCCCGTTGTGATTCCCTCCGAGGCCGGATGTTCGACAAGGTTCTGATCGCGAACCGCGGCGAGATCGCGGTTCGGGTCATCCGCGCCTGCCACGAGGAAGGCCTCGAGACGGTCGCGGTCTACTCCGATGTGGACCGTCGGGCCCCGCACGTGCTGCTCGCGGACGAGGCGGTCCGGATCGGAGGGGCGGCCGCCGCGGAAAGCTACCTGTCGATCGCCAAGCTCCTCGCGGCCGCGGAGGCGACGGGGGCGGGCGCGGTCCATCCGGGGTACGGTTTTCTGGCCGAGAACGCCGGTTTCGCTCGCGCCGTCGGGGCCGCCGGACTCGTCCATGTCGGACCTCCCGCCGAGGCGATCGAAATCATGGGCGACAAGACGCGGGCCCGGGCGCGTATGGTGCGAGCCGGAGTCCCCGTCATACCGGGCAGCGACCCGCTCGCTTCCGCGCGCGAGGCCGTCGTCGCGGCTCGAGAGATCGGATTCCCCATCCTCCTGAAGGCGGCGGCGGGAGGGGGCGGAAAGGGCATGCACGTCGTCTCCGACGCGGAGGAGATGGCCGGAGCGTTCGGGCAGGCGACGCGCGAAGCGCAGAGCGCCTTCGGTGACGGTCGCGTGTTCGCGGAGCGCTTCCTGCGTTCCCCCCGCCACATCGAGATTCAGGTGCTCGCCGACGACGAACGGACCGTGGATTTCGGCGAACGGGAGTGTTCGATCCAGCGGCGGCACCAGAAACTCATCGAGGAAGCACCGTCCACGGCCATCGATGATGTGCTCCGGCGCCGGATGGCGGAGGTCGCGGTGCGGGCGGCCCGGGCGGTCGGCTACCGCGGCGCGGGCACGGTCGAGTTTCTGGTCGAAGGAGACGAGTTCTTCTTCCTCGAGATGAACACCCGTATTCAGGTCGAGCACCCCGTGACGGAACTTGTCACAGGGGTGGATCTCGTGCGGCAGCAACTGCGTGTCGCCCGGGGGCTTCCACTGCTCGGCGGCGGAGATCCGCCCACGGCGCGCGGGCACGCGATCGAATGCCGCATCAACGCGGAGGATCCCGCCGCCGGATTCCTCCCATCCACCGGTCGAATCGACCGGCTCGAAATCCCGACGGGGCCCGGCGTGCGCTGGGACGGCGGGATCCGGAACGGGTCGGAAGTCGGTCTGCACTACGATTCGCTGCTCGGCAAGCTGGTCGTGCACGCTGCGGACCGGGAGGCTGCGATCCGGCGCATGCGGTCGGCGCTCGAAGGGCTCGTCATCGGCGGCGTCGAGACGACGGTCCCCTGGCATCTCGCGGTGATGGACGAATCCGACTACCGGGCGAACGACCTCTCCATCCGGTACGTGGAGGAACACGCCGGACTCGGAGAGACCGCCGATCCCGCACTGCGCGACGTGGCCCTGGCGGCCGCCGTGCTCCTCGCGGATCAGGACCGGCCAGGCGTCGTGGTTTCCGGCGGTGGGCGCCGCTCCCGGGACGGAGGGAACGGACTGTCGGCGTGGATGCGGGCGGGTCGGGAGTGGTGAAGCCGTCATGAAGTACCACGTCGAAGTGGACGGCGGGAGCTTCGAGGTCGAACGGCTCGTCTCCGGCGTGCGCCTGAACGGCTCGGAGCGGGAAGCCGAGTTCGTGTGGCTGGCGGAGGGCGAAGTCCAACTCATGCTGGACGGGGCGAACCATCGCGTGTTCGCGCGCCGCACACCCGGGGGGTGGCGGCTGACGGTGCGCGGCCGGACGTTCGACGTCACGGTGGAGGACGAACGCACCCGGGCCCTCCGTGCGCTGGCGGATCGGAGCGCGGTGGGCGGCGGTCCGCGAGAGCTGCGCGCGCCGATGCCGGGGCTCATCACGCGCGTCCTCGCGGAAGCCGGGCAGCGCGTGGACGCCGGCGATGGGCTGGTCGTGATCGAAGCCATGAAGATGGAGAACGAATTGCGCGCCCGGGAACCGGGAACGGTGGCCGGAATCGCGGTCCGCTCCGGTGACGTCGTGGACCGCGATCAGGTGCTCGTGACGCTCGAAGCGGAGACCTTGTGAGCGAGCGGCGCCCGGTCTTTTCCACGACGAGCGGGACCGACATCGACCCGGTATACGGGGCGGACGGCGTGAGCCGGGATCGAGCCCTGCCCGGCGAGTTCCCCTACACGCGCGGCGTGTACCCGACGATGTATCGGGGGCGCCTGTGGACGATGCGCCAGTACGCGGGCTTCGGAACCGCCGCGGAGACGAACGCGCGTTTCCGCTACCTGCTGGAATCCGGACAGACCGGCCTTTCCGTCGCCTTCGACCTCCCGACCCAGATGGGGTACGATTCCGACGATGCAAGGGTGCGGGGAGAAGTCGGACGGGTCGGCGTCGCGATCGATTCGATCGAGGACATGCACCGTCTGTTCGAGGAGATCCCGCTCGAGCGCGTTTCGACGGCCATGACGATCAACGCCACGGCGCCCGTGCTCCTCGCGATGTACGCAGGCGTGGCTCAGGAACGGGGGATCGACCCGGCGGTCCTCAGGGGCACGCTCCAGAACGATGTGCTGAAGGAATTCATCGCGCGGGGGACGTACATCTACCCGGTCGAGCCCAGCGTTCGCTTCGTGACGGACGTGTTCGACTTCTGTGCCCGGGAGATGCCGCGCTGGCGTTCGATTTCCATCAGCGGATATCACATTCGCGAGGCCGGGGCGACGGCGGCCCAGGAGCTGGCCTTCACGATCGCCAACGGTCTCGAGTACGTGCGCCGCGCCATCGAGCGGGGGCTGGAGATCGACGACTTCGCTCCCGGGCTCAGCTTCTTCTTCTCGGCCGACCGGCTGTTCTTCGAGGAGGTGGCCAAGTTCCGGGCGGCCCGTCGCATGTGGGCCCGGCTCATGCGAGACCGTTTCGGAGCCGCGGAAGAGAGCTGTCGACTGAAATTCCACACTCAGACGTCCGGGGCCGCGCTGACGGCGCAACAGCCGCTGAACAACGTGGTGCGCGTCGCGATTCAGGCGCTCTCCGCCGTGCTGGGGGGGACGCAGTCGCTGCACACGAACAGCTACGACGAAGCGCTCTCGCTCCCCGGCGCCGACGCGGCCCGCCTCGCGCTCCGCACCCAGCAGGTCCTCGCCGCCGAGACAGGTGTGGGAGACACCGTCGACCCCCTCGGGGGCTCCCATTTCGTGGAGTCGCTCACCGACGACCTCGAGTCGCGGGCCCGGGAGTACGTCGCCCGCATTGATGAACTGGGCGGCCCCGTGCAGGCGATCGACTACATGAGAGAGGAGATCCACCTCTCTGCCCGCCGGCACCAGGAGGCGGTCGAGAGCGGCGAACTCGAGGTCGTCGGCGTGAACCTGCACACCGATGCCGAACCGGTCGAGATGCCGAAAGCACCGGATTTCGCTCGCCTGGCGGACGAACAGCGCCGGCGGCTCGCGCGACTCAGGACGGAGAGGGACGGCGGGGACGTGGAAGCGTCGCTGGCGGGGATCCGGCGAGCGGCGGCCGGAGATGCTAACCTCCTGCCCGTTCTGATCGAGGCCGTCAGGCGCCGCGTGACCCTGGGCGAGATCAGCCACGCGCTGCGCGAGGTGTGGGGGGAGTACCGTCCCGGCTAGCCGTCACGGCTGCCGGGCCTCGAGGGTGCCGCGGAGCATTCGCTGAACGGACAGGTCAGGCGTTCCACAGATTGATCCAGGGGCACGAGTGCCAACGTACGAATACAGATGTCGCAGCTGTCGACACGACTTCGAGCAGTTCCAGCGCATGTCGGACGCGGCCGTCCGCCTCTGCCCGTCGTGCGGGGAAGAGCAGGTGGAGCGCCTGATCTCGACCGGAGGCGGGATCGTCTTCAAGGGGCCGGGCTTCTATGCCACCGACTATCGGCAGGGAGCGGACCGTGGCGGGAAGTCCGCCGCCGCGAAAGGATCGGACGGCGGATCGGACGGCGGGTCGGACCGCGGCTCGGACGATGGCTCGGACGATGGCTCGTCCCGGTCGCGGGAAGGCGCCTCGTCCCGGTCCGGGGCCGCCTCATCCGGGTCGTCGGAAGGCGATTCCGGTTCGTGACGGGTGATGCCGGGCTGGCCCGGCTCTCCGAAGCGCTCAGATCCGCCCTTTCCGCCGCCGGGGCCCCGGAAGACTTCTCTCCGGGACTGGAACGGCCGCGGGATCCGACGCACGGAGACTGGGCGTCCAACGCGGCGCTCGTGCTCGCGAAGAGACTGGGCCAGCCTCCGCGAGCGCTCGCGGCGCGCGTCTGCGAGCTGATCGACCCCGCGGCCGCGGGCATCGCGACGGTCGAAGTCGCGGGCCCGGGCTTCCTGAATTTCCGCCTCTCCGATCGATCCATCTGGCCTCGAATGACGGAGGTCATCGAGGCGGGTCGCGACTGGGGACGGACGCAGGCCTCGCCCGCGCTCCGCGTCAACGTGGAGTTCGTCTCCGCCAATCCGACGGGGCCACTGCATGTGGCCCACGGCCGCGGCGCGGCGCTCGGCGACGCGGTCGCGTCGCTGCTGGAGTGGACCGGACACGAGGTGACGCGCGAGTTCTACGTGAACGACGCCGGGCGGCAGATCGAACTCCTCGGCCAATCCGTCGAAGCACGGTACGAGGAAGCGGCCGGGCGGCCCGCGGCCATTCCCGAAGGCGGATATCACGGCAAGTATGTCCGCGACGTCGCGGCGACCATTCGGGACGCCGCCGGCCCGGGGGTTCTCGGCTCGCTCACGCCGGAGGAGCGGCGGGCGCATCTGCGGCGCGAGGCGGTGCGGCTGCTCCGTGAGGAACAGGCGGACGACCTGTCGCGGTTCGGCGTCCACATGGATCTGTTCTACTCCGAGCGCTCCCTCTACGAGTCCGGCGCCATAGACGGCCTCCTGGAGGCGCTGGAGGACGGCGGCCTGATCTATCGCTCGGAGGGCGCGACCTGGCTCAGGACTTCCAGTCACGGCGACGAGAAGGACCGGGTCCTCATCAAGAGCGACGGCTCCTTCACCTACTTCCTGCCGGATCTCGCCTATCACCTCGACAAGGCGCGGCGCGGCTTCGATACGGCGATCGATGTCTGGGGTGCGGATCATCAGGGCCACGAGAAGCGCATGCTCGCGGCGCTGCGCAGCCTGTCGTACCCCGACCTGCTCGAGGTCCTGATCATCCAGCTGGTCACGGTCCTGCGCGACGGCAGGGAAGTCCGGATGAGCAAGCGCGCCGGGCGCTTCGTGACGCTGGGCGAACTCGTCGATGAGACGGGCCCGGACGTGGCGCGGTATTTCTTTCTCATGCGCCGGGCGGAGGTCCACCTCAACTTCGATCTCGACCTCGCCCTGGATACGTCGGACGCGAATCCGGTCTACAAGGTGCAATACGCGCATGCACGCATGTGCAGCGTGTTCCGCAGGGCGGGCATCGTCGCCGACGAGGTTCCGGCCTCTCTCGAGGTCCCGGACACCTTCGGCACCCCGGCGGAGCGCGAAGTCGCCCTGTCCGTCCTGAGGCTTCCCGAGGTCATCGCGACGGCCGCGTCGAGCCGGGCTCCGCACGTGGTCTGCGCCTACCTGGAGGAGACGGCGGGGCTCGTGAACGCCTGGTACCACCAGGGGAATCTGGATCCGGCGCAGAGAATCCTGGCGGACGTCCCGGAACGGGCCGCGAGAATCCGGCTCGCGCGCGCGGTGCAGATCACGCTGCGGAACGGACTGCGGGCGCTCGGTCTCTCCGCCCCCGAAGCCATGACACGGAACGCGAAGTGACCGTCCGCGCCTCCGGACACGAGGCCGGCCGCGCCGGAGCGGCGCCGATCCTCGTCGTGGGCAGCGTCGCCCTCGATGAGATTTCGACTCCGGTCGGACACCGGGAAGGCGTCGTCGGCGGGACGGCCGTCAACTTCAGCGCCGCGGCGTCCCTGTTCGCGCCGGTCCAGCTCGTCGGGGTCATCGGCGACGACTATCCGACGGAAGAACTCGACTTCCTCCTCCGCAGAGGCGCGGATCTATCCGGATTGGAGCAGCGGCCCGGCCGCAGCTTCCGATGGGGCGGCTTGTATCACCGGGACATGAATACGAGGGACACGACGTTCACCGAGCTGGGGGTTTTCGCGGACTTCCATCCGAAGATTCCCGACAGGTTCCGAAGCGCGCCATTGGCCTTTCTGGGCGCCATCGACCCCGCCCTGCAGCTCGAGGTTCTGAGCCAGATCGAGTCGCCCGTGCTCGCGGCGTGCGACACCATGAACTACTGGATCGAGGGCACGCCGGAGCGCCTCGCCGAGGTCATCGCGAAGATCGACCTGATCACGCTGAACGACGAAGAGGCGAAACAGCTCTCCGGGGAGCACAACCTGACCCGGGCCGCGCGCTGGATTCAGAGGCGCGGCCCGCGGCACGTCGTGATCAAGAAGGGGGAACACGGAGCCGTGCTGCTCACGAGCGAAGGGTTCTTTATCATCCCCGGCTTTCCGCTCGACGATGTGGTCGACCCCACCGGGGCCGGCGATGCGTTCGCGGGCGGCCTGCTCGGATACCTGGCGCGCTGCGGTTCGATCACGGGAGCGGCGTTGAGGCGCGCGGTCGTGTATGGTTGCGCTCTCGGCTCCTTCGCGTGCGAAGCGTTCGGCGCGCGCCGTATGGTGACGCTCACCATGGCCGAAGTGGAGGACCGCGTGCGAAGCTTCGGGACGCTCACGAGATTCGACGTTCCAGCCCGGCGGGTGGAAGCATGAAGGGAATATGAACGACGGACTGACGTACAGGGACGCGGGCGTGAACCTCGAGGCGGCTCGCGCGACGAAAGCCCGACTCGCCCGGCTCGTCCGGGAGACCCGCACGGATGCCGTGAGTTCGGACTTCGGCTCGTTCGGAGGACGGTTCCGGTCGACGCCGGGCCGGGAACTCGTGGCGAGCGCCGATGGCGTGGGGACGAAGCTGAAGATCGCCTTCATGGCCGACCGGCACGACACGGTGGGCGCCGATCTAGTGAACCACTGCGTCAACGACATCCTCGTCGAAGGCGCCCGGCCTCTCATCTTCATGGACTACGTCGCCTGCGGCGTGCTGGACCCGGACACCGTGACGAGCGTGGTCTCGGGCCTCGCCGCCGCCTGTCGCGCGAACGGCTGTGCGCTGCTCGGGGGAGAGACCGCGGAGATGCCCGATTTCTACGCGCCGGGGGAATACGACCTCGCGGGGTTCGTGGTGGGCGAGATCGCCTACCCGGAGTTGACCCGTCGAGATCCGGAGCCGGGGGACCGTCTCATCGGACTCGCGTCGAGCGGCATCCACACGAACGGCTACAGCTTCGTGCGCGCCCTCTTCTTCGACCGACTCGGACTCGGGGTCCACGATCCCTTCCCGGGGGCCGAGGGCTCCGTGTCGGACATCCTCCTGCGTCCGCACCGAAGTTACCTGCCGATTCTCGAGCGCAGCCTCGAGGCGGGTCGCGTGCGGGCGCTCGCGCACATCACGGGAGGCGGGATCCCCGGGAACGTCGACCGGGTCATCGGCGCGAGTTTCGATGCGGTGGTGCGTCCCGGCAGTTGGCCGCGCCCGCACGAGTTCGACGTCATCGCGCGGGAAAGCGCGGCGGGCGAGGCGGAACTCTTCTCCACCTTCAACATGGGCGTGGGGATGGTCGCGATCGTGCGGGAGGAGGAGGCCGGGCAGGTGCTCGAGGAGGTTCGCGACTCCGGATGCGAGGCTTTCATATGCGGTGAACTCGTCGAGGGCAGCGGCAAGGTGCATCTGGAGGGGTCGTGACCGCGCGGGGATTCGACCCCATCGCGGGGGCGCCGCCGAGCCGCACGGAGGATCTGCGGCACATGCGCGAGGCGCTGGCGGTGGCGCCGCGCGGACAGGGACGCGTGTCGCCCAACCCGCTCGTGGGCGCGGTCGTGGCGCGCGGGAACCAGGTCTTCGGCACGGGATGGCACGCGGAATACGGCGGCGACCATGCGGAAGTCGTGGCGCTGCGGGAGGCCGGGCCGCGCGCGGCGGGCGCAACGCTCTATGTCACTCTGGAGCCGTGCCGCCATACCGGTCGGACGCCCCCGTGTACGGCCGCCATCATCCGCTCCGGCGTGCGGCGCGTCGTGATCGCCTGCCGGGATCCCAATCCGGAGGCGCGCCAGGGGGCGGAGGAGTTGCGGCAGGCCGGACTGGATGTCGAAATCGGGATCGAGGCGAACGCGGCGAAGCGGCTGAACGCGGCCTTCCTCTGGTTTCACCGGCAGTGGGTGCCGTTCGCGTCGCTCAAACTCGCGCTCTCCCTCGACGCGAAGCTCGGCGCGGAGAGCGTTCGCACGCCCGTGACCGGCATACGGGCGCTGGACGAGGTCCACCGTCTCCGGTCCTGTCACGATGCCATCCTGATCGGTTCCAACACGATCGCGGTCGATGATCCTCTGCTCACGGCCCGCGGAGAGGTCGAGCCGCGGGTACCGCCGGTACGGGCCGTCCTGGATACGACGCTCAGGCTCCGTCCCTCGAGTCAGCTCGTGCGCACGGCCTCCCAGGCGCCGGTGTGGGCCTTTGCGGATCCCGACTCGGACGGATTCGACGAGCGGGCGGGTCCGCTTCGCGATGCGGGCGTGGATGTGATCGGAGTCCCGCGGAGTGAGGACGACAGGCTGGACGTGAGCGCCGTCTGGAACGAGATGGCCATCCGCGGCGTGCTTTCGGTGCTCGTCGAGGGTGGAGGGCAGGTCGCCGCGTCTTTGCTTCGCGGGCGGCACATCCAGAGGATCCATGCCTTCATCGCCCCCATGTTCTACGGGCGGGAAGGCGTGCCGGCGTTTCCGGGCCTCGAGCCGTCGACGCAGGGCGACTGGCTGCCCGTGCAGCGAGATTCGCTCGGACAGGATACGCAGATCGTGTTCGAGCACCATCAGCTCCAGGAGACCCTGGACAACCTCTGAGCGATCGGACTCGTGTTCACCGGAATCATACAGGCGGTCGGTGAGATCGCCGGCCGCGAACGCCGGAACGCCGGTCTCCGGCTTACGATCGCCCGCGTCCCGTTCCTCAAACGGCTCCGGGACGGGGACTCGGTGTCGCTCGCGGGGGTATGCACGACGGTCGTCGCCCTCCGCGAGGAGACCTTCGATGTCGATGTCGTCGAGGCCACGCTGGAGCGGACCACGATCGGGGCCTGGCGGGTCGGGGATCCCGTGAACCTCGAGCCGGCGCTGCGCGCGGGGGATCCGCTGGGCGGACACATGGTGCAGGGACACATCGATGGGGTGGGGACCGTGGCGGCGGCCCGGTGGGAAGACGAGTCGGGCGTGCTCGAGGTCGAACTGCCCGGCGGCCTCGAGAGGGTGTCGGTGTCGCAGGGCTCCCTTGCGGTCGATGGAGTGAGTCTCACGGTCAACCGCCTGACCGGGACCATCGCGCGCTTTGCCATCATCCCATATACATGGACCCACACCACGCTGGGGCGCCTCGTGGCCGGCGCGAAGGTCAACCTCGAGGCCGACCTGATCGGCAAGCATGTGGCTCGTGCCCTCCGACCGCACGTGGCCCCTGTGGATTCCTGAGTCGGCTCCCGTTCGAATGGAAACCGAAAAGAGACTTCGGCTGGCGGACATGCCCGCAGACACGGTGGAAGCGGCGATCGAACGGATCCGCGGCGGCGGACTCGTGATCATCGCGGACGATGAGGATCGCGAAAACGAGGGAGATCTCGTCTGCGCGGCCGCGCTCGCGACGCCCGAGACGATCAACTTCATGGCCCGGCACGCCCGCGGGCTCATATGCCTCACGATGCCCGATGAGATGGCCGATCGCCTCGATCTCCCGCTCATGACGGACGACCGGCTGGCGGACCCCAACAAGACGGCGTTCACCGTGTCGATCGATGCTCGCCAGGACTTCGGCGTGTCGACGGGGATCTCGGCTCAGGATCGCGCCCGGACCATCCGCGTCGCGGTGGACCCCCAGACCCGGCCGACGGATCTCATGCGCCCGGGCCACATCTTTCCGCTCCGCTCCCGGCCCGGCGGCGTGCTGCAGCGCGTGGGCCAGACGGAGGCTTCGGTCGACCTCGCTCGCCTGGCCGGGCTCACCCCCGCGGGCGTGATCTGTGAGATCCTGAACGAGGATGGAACCATGGCCCGCCGCCCGGAGCTCGAGAAGTTCGCGGCGGAGCACGACCTGCCCTTCATCACGGTAGCCGCCCTCGTCTCCTACCGGTTGCGCACGGAGAGTCTCGTACGGCGCGTCGCCGAAGCGGACCTCCCCACGCCGTGGGGCGATTTCCGCATCGTGGGGTACGCGAACGAGGTGGATGGGCGCGAGCACGTCGCGCTGGTGCGCGGCGACGTGGCGGGGGCGGAGGATGTCCTCGTCCGCGTTCACTCGCGCTGCCTGACCGGCGATGTGTTCCACTCCCACCGCTGCGATTGCGGTACCCAACTCGAGGCCGCGATGCGGATGGTTGTGGAAGCCGACGCCGGGGTCATCGTCTACCTCGATCAGGAAGGGCGGGGGATCGGACTCCTGAACAAGCTCCGCGCCTACGAACTGCAGGACGAGGGCCACGACACGGTCGAAGCGAACGAGGCGCTGGGATTTCCTCCCGACCTGCGGAACTACGGCATCGGGGCCCAGATTCTCGCTGATCTCGGCTTGCACTCGATCCGGGTCATGACGAACAACCCGAAGAAACTTGCGGGGCTGGAGGGGTTCGGCCTCGTGATCCGCGGCCGCGTGCCGCTCGAGCTCGGCGAGATCGATGATCGGTTGGTCCGCTATCTCCGTACGAAGCGCGAGAAGCTGGGACACCTGACCGGATCCGCGTGAGAAGCAGATCGAATACTCCTCGAGGCGATGGTCCGGGCGGCCCGGGCGGCCCGGGCGGCCCGGATGGTCGCGGGGGCGGTGCGCGCGGGCGCGGAACGACGTATGAGGGTGCGGCCGCGGGGAGCGGCCGGCGGGTCTGCATTCTCGTCAGCCGGTTCAATTCCGCAGTCACCGAGCGTCTGCTGGAAGGCGCCGCGCGGACGACCCTGGAGTGCGGCGTGGCCGAGGAGGACCTCGAGGTCGTGTACGTTCCCGGCGCCTGGGAACTTCCGCTCGCCGCGCAACGAGCCGCCGCGCGCGGATACGCGGCCATCATCGCGCTGGGCTGCGTGATTCGCGGGGAGACCGCGCACTTCGATCACGTAAGCCGCACGGCCACCGACGGCCTCGCGAAGGTGCAGCTCGAGGCGGGCGTGCCCGTCGGTCTCGGCTTGCTCACGCCCGACACACTGGACCAGGCGCTCGCCCGGGCCGGCGGCGAACTCGGAAACGCCGGTTCGGAGGCTGCCCGCGCGGCGCTCCGCATGGCCGATCTTCACGAACAGCTCGACTCGTGACCCCGACCGCCCGGACACACGTTCACTCGCGGGCGCGGAGCTGGGCGTTGCACCTCCTCTATGCATGGGAGGTCGGCGGAGAGGGCACGCCGCTCGAACACGCGGCGCAGAGCCTCGTCCATCGTCGGATGTCCGGACGCTACCGCCCCCATGTCCGGCGCCTGATCGAAACCGCCGGCCGTCATCTCGCCGAGATCGACGCGACGATCGCGCATCACAGCGCGAACTGGCGCATCGAGCGGCTGCACGCCATCGACCGCAACATCCTGCGGATCGGGATCGCGGAACTGCTGTGGTTCGAAGACGTGCCGCCGAAAGTCGCGATTCACGAAGGGCTGAAGCTGGCGCGCCGGTATGGCAGTCCCGGCAGTCCGCGTTTTGTCAACGGCGTGCTCGACGCGGTACTGAAGGCCCGAGAGGCCGGGTCCTGAACGAACCCGTGGCGCGGCCGCTCCGGATCCTCCTCCTCAACTGGCAGGACCGGGAAAACCCCGAGGCCGGCGGCGCCGAGGTGCATCTCCACGAGATCTTCGGCCGGCTCGCGGCCCGCGGACACGCGGTGCGGGCCGTCGTGAGCGGCTGGCCGGGCGCGGCCCCGTCCGCGACCCTCGATGGCATCGAATTCGAGCGCGTCGGAAACCGCTACAGTTACGCACGGCGCGCCCGAAGCGCGGCGCGCGCGGTCGTGCGCGACTTCGCCCCGGACGTGCTCGTGGAGGACATCAACAAGGTCCCGCTCTATTCGCCCCGGTGGGCCGGCGTCCCCGTCGTCGCACTCGTTCCGCACCTGTTCGGGGCCACGGCCTACGCGGAGGCGTCGATCCCTCTCGCGACGGCCGTCTGGGCTGCGGAGCGGGCGATCCCGGGCGTCTATCGGGACTGTTCCTTCCAGGCGATCTCGGAGAGCACCGCGCTCGACCTCACGAAGCGAGGCCTGCTCGCCCGCGACATCGCGGTCATTCCGCCCGGCATCGACCACGACACCTATCGTCCGGATCCCGCGACGGAGCGTGCGGAGGCGCCGACCCTCCTCTACGTGGGCCGCCTCAAGCGATACAAGGGGCTCGATGTGCTGTTCGAGGCGCTGTCGCGGTTGAACGACCCGCTGCCGGACGCGAGGCTGGTCATCGCGGGCCGCGGCAGCGACGAGCGTCGCCTCCGAAAACTCGTGCGCCGCGCGGCACTCTCGCACCGGGTCCGCTTTCTGGGGTACATCTCCGAGAAGGAGAAGGTCGCCTGGCTGCGCCGGGCCTGGGCTGTGGTATATCCCTCGCCGAAGGAGGGCTGGGGAATGACGAACGTGGAGGCGGCCGCCTGCGGCACGCCGGTGATCGCGAGCGACTCCCCGGGGCTGCGCGAGTCGGTGGCGGCGGGCGAGTCGGGAGTTCTCGCTCCGCACGGGGACGCCGCGGCGTGGGCCGCGTCGATCCGCGAGGTGCTCGGGGAGCCGTCGGTGCGCGAACGCCTCGGGAGGGGCGGGGTCGCCCACGCCGCCCGATTCTCGTGGTCCCGTGCAGCGGATGAGACGGAAGCGCACCTTTACCAGTCACTCGAACCCTGATGAGGACCGATGAGAACCATCGTCACCGCGCGCAACACCGATGTCTCCGACATTCGCGAGATCATCGAGACGCGCTTCACGAACCTGGCTCGCTTCGAGCCGCGCGCGTCGAAGGCCGAGGTCGTATTCACCGGAGAGAAGACGCAGGTGCGCGCGGCCGCCGTGATCAGCGTCGACCGCGCCCGTCCCGTGCACGGGGAGGCGGCGGGTCCCGACCCCCGCACGGCCCTCGACCGGCTCGCGGACAAGCTGGGCAACCAGCTCCGCCGTAACCACGGCCGGTACAGCGAGCACTCCGCGCCGCCGATGGACGAACTGTTCGGCAATCCCTTCGAAGCGGACGGAAAATCCGGGTGACCCTCACGGTCGCGTCGCTGCTCCGGCGCAAGCGGGAAGCGTTTTCGCTCAGGGTGGTCGCCGGCGAGGCCGGGCTGGAGCGCGCGATCGAAGTGCCCGAAGTCTCATCGCCGGGACTCGCGCTGGCCGGCTACAGGGAGCGTTTCGTCTCGCAGCGGGTGCTCATCTTCGGCGAAACGGAGATCGCCTATCTCGAGAGCCTCGGCGCCTCCGAACGCGCCGCCGCCCTCACGTTCGTGTTCGAGTCCGGCGTGCCGTGCGCGATCATCACCAAGAACCAGGTGTCGCCGGAAGAACTCGCGTCCGCCGCGGAGGCGGCCGGCGTGGCGGTGCTCGAAACGCCTCTGAAGACGGGCGATTTCTACCGGCGGCTGCAGCCCTATCTCGAGGAAGAGTTCGCGCCGCGGACGTCTCTCCACGGATCGCTTGCGGACGTGTACGGGATCGGCCTCCTCTTCACCGGGCCGTCCGGGATCGGCAAGAGCGAGTGCGTGCTCGATCTCGTGGAGCGGGGCCACCGCCTCGTCGCCGACGACCTCATCCTCGTACACCGCCGCCAGAGCGACATCCTGCTCGGGCGCGCGCACGAAAACCAGCGCCACCACATGGAGATCCGAGGCGTGGGCATCATCGATGTGCGCGCCATGTTCGGGATCCGGGCCGTGCGCCAGCAGAAGCGGATCGAAGTCGTCGTGGAACTCGAGGTCTGGGGAGAGCGCGACGACTACGATCGAACGGGTCTCGAGGCGGAGGAGTGCGAGATCCTCGGCGTAACGCTGCCGAAGGTTCGCATCCCCCTGAACCCGGGAAAGAACATCACCGTCATCGCCGAAGTCGTGGCCATGAACCATCTCCTGCGCTATTCGGGCGAAGATCCGGCGGCGGCTTTCGAGCGCGACCTCATCGAGCGCATGCGCCCGGTGCGCGACTACCTCGAGTCCGATGACGAATAACCGGCTTCGCGGCGTCGTCGTGGCCCACGCGGAACTGGCACATGCGCTCGTGTCCGCCGTCGAGACCATCAGCGGCGTCAGGGGCGCTCTGCGTGCCGTGAGCAACGAAGGCCTGGGGCCCGACGAGCTCGCCGAGATCATCGGAAAGGCCGCCGGGGGCACGGGCGCCATCCTCTTCGTGGATCTGGCGGGCGGCAGTTGCGGCTTGGCCGGCCTTCAGCATGTGCGGGAGAGCCGAGGCTGTGCGTGGGTGACGGGCGTCAACCTCCCGATGCTGCTCGACTTCGTCTTTCATCGTGAAATGCCCGTCGAGCAGCTCGTACCCCGTCTTCTCCGGAAGGGACAGGCCGGGCAGCGCGCCCACCCGCCCCCGCCGGGCGGGACCGACTGAGCCGGACTCGTGCCGCTCGAGCTCCTGCGGATCGATGAGCGTCTGATCCACGGTCAGGTACTCGTGGGGTGGGGACGTCCCCTGGCCCTCGACTTCTATATCGTCGTCGATGAAGCGCTCGCTGCCAGCGAATGGGAGCAGGAACTCTGGGCCAGCGCGCTCGCCGACGAGGAGAGCGCCGAGTTTCTGGGGGTGGACGAGGCGGTCCGGCGTTTCGGGGAACTGAGCCGGCGCGCGGCGCGTGGGGCGCTCCTGACGCGGGATACGGGGACGATGCGGGCGCTGGCGGAACGTGGGTGCCTCGACGGGCGGACCGTGAACGTCGGAGGCGTGTATGCCGGGGAGGGGCGAAAGAAGATCCTCGACTATGTCCATCTCTCTCCGGAGGAGACCGAGGACCTGCGGCGGATCGGCGAGCATGCATCCGTGAGCGCGCGGAACCTCCCCACCGCGCCCGAAATCCGTCTCGACGCGCGGAAGCTCCGATGACCGCCGTCGAGCTGTCGGCCGGCGGCTGGGCGCTGGCCTGCCTGTGCGGCGCGGTCATCGGGCTCGACGGAGTGTCCTGGCCTCAGGCCATGTGGTCCCGGCCCATCGTCGCCGGCACGCTGGGAGGGATGCTGTTCGGGGCTCCCGCCGCGGGTTGCCTCGTCGGAGTCTGGCTGGAACTCGTCCTGTCGCGGCATCCCCCCTTCGGCGGCGCGCGGCACCCCGAGACCGGACCCGCCTCGTTCACGGCGGGGG